>Ga0187893_10002499_pt1 | contig 40223 bp, 48 predicted proteins | sample MA1701074metaG_FD_139574 | JGI IMG/M metagenome (GOLD analysis project Ga0187893, IMG submission 139574) | White microbial mat communities from a basaltic lava cave in the Kipuka Kanohina Cave System on the Island of Hawaii, USA - MA170107-4 metaG ...
GGTATTCTGCGCCGAAGGCGCAAAGAGAAGGTAGCCAGACGTGCAACGTCTGGGATGTAGTGATTTGATGTCGCGCTCTGAAGGAGCGCCAGAATCTGCCGCGTCTCCAACGCGGGTGGAAACAATGGTTCCAGAGGTTTCACCTCTGGCTACCTTCTTTGTGCCGCTTCGCGGCTCATATCGAATTTTCAAACAGCTTCTTAAATATACTAACCCGCTGAACTTCAGGCAGAAGCCTGACTGCTGCAACCGGGTACTGGTCAGATTCCTACAGCCTTCCTCCAGGCATCATACTCTGAGGGACGCAAGCGGAAACGAGCATAATTGCCTTCGTGCAGGTCTTCTAATTCCTTGACCGCCATTCGGACGAAATCATCCAGGTGTTCCTGTGGCAAGCGACCCGCTACTGCCGCCGCTACTTCTTCGACAGTGGGTCGCGTCAGACGGCGCACGATATCACTCACGACTTCGATGAGTTCGTTGCGGAACCTGAGCCTGAACTCATCCGGTTCTCCCAATGATTGGCGTATGGCGGCGTAGCGATCACTTGACCGCTCGTAGGCCCACACAAAAACGTCCAGCAACAACTCAACGCGATTGAGTTCGTAGATTCCCACCAATCCGTCGATATAGACCCGTTGAGGCACATCCACAAATGAGAGGAGACACAAGTTGTTACGGACGAGCGGAATATTTGCGGCCAGCCGTGATACGCGCTTGTTCACGTCCTCGAATGGTTGCAGGTAGGGCAGATGTACGAGGGCAAAGAACGCCTGCTCGAACGGCTCACGAATGGCAGCGGCTGTGTCGATTATTTGCTGAAAACACTCTTCGATTAGCTGCGGCATCTCTAGCGGGTGATAAACCGAGTTGGTAATCCCAACGCCAATGCGTCGCAGACGACCGCTTGCACTGTGATCCGGCAGCAGGTTGTCGGAGAGCAGCGCGTGGAGGTTGAGAATCATCTGCCTGTTGAAATCAAGTTCCTCGGCTGATTCCACAAGAAACTCGATGGCAGCCTTGTGATTCAAAATCATTTGGGTTTCTGCCGCATCTTTGCCTTCCGCCGCCTTCCCCTTCTCGATGAGCTGCTTTGTGTCGAGCAACGAATACGTATTGCCTTCCAACCGTGACGACGCCCACGAAAGGTCGACCAACAGCCTGTCCAACAGGCGACGCGCATATGTGCCTGCCGGACTCTCTGAGTCCGGCGTGCGACCAATACGTGTCAGGTGGGCGATGGTTTCCAGTGTCAGGTATCTACTATCGTTAGGTCTGTATTTGTCTAAGAATTCGCGCCTGTACCCAACTGGAGTGCGCTCAATCTCAGATTTCCGTACTGCCCTTCGTACTTCTGCCCCTGAGGGCGATAGCGGAATTGAGTCTTCGTCTTTTCTTAGATCAGCTTCTAATGGCAAAGGCAAATAACGCGTTGAGCGGCCCTTCTTTTCACTTTTGACTTTATCCGCCGCTACTAGCTGAGACAAATGCCTCTGGAGCGACCTGCGACTGATTTTACCTTTAAGCAAACGTGAGAGGGCTTCTATGCGCATTCCCTCGGACGAACTTCTGATGTACTCAAGGATTTGCTCATCAATCTCATCCGCTAATCTTTTTGGCATGATTGCTCGCTTTATCACCCGACTTGAATTCGTCTTTGCCAGTGTGATTATCGGCGCAAATACGCATAATCGCGCCATTGAATCTTATCATTTTTGGCGCGATTAAGTCTATTCGTGCCAAAAATTTTCGATTTATATGGCGCGATTAAGTCTATTCGTGCCAAAAAGCCTATCCATATGTTGAGCAAGGCGTAAGGATGAGGATATACGCCCGCAGGCTAGTGGTATGGCACTCGATACTTTCTCGGCTACCTTGTGAGGAAGTTGCTTTATGGTTCTAGCCGCGCCCGATCACGGAGGGAGACCTTGCCTGCCAGATGCAAAACGCGCCTCACTCTTTCTCTGGCTTCGTTTCCTGTCAGTTCACTCGTCGAAAATTATACTTTACCAAGGCGCGCACGCTGACCGCTTGACCGTCGCGCGTAGCGGGTTTGAATTTCAACTGGCGTATGGCTCTCGCAGCCGATTCGTCAAGCCCGAAGCCAGCCCATCTGGTTATCTCGATTTGTCCGACTTCGCCGTTTGCGCGAAATACGACGAGGGCTTCGACCGTCGCGCTGATGTCTGCGCGCTCCGCCTCAAGGGTGTATTCAGGTTTGACGCGGCTCGAAAACTCAGGCGGTTGGAATCCGACAGCGCGGGGCGAGCCTTCTTCGGGAATCGCTTCTATGCGCTCATTCGATGGGGGAGGCAGCGTTTCGCGGGCAGAGCGAAACGCGATCATACTTTCGATATAACCTGCGGCTCGCACGGCGATAGTTTTCATCGCGCTGGCAAGCGCGGCTTCCACAGTCGCCGCCCTTTCGGCTATGAAATCGAAGAGGGCCAACTGCCCGCTTCTGGCATCGACTATCATTAGGCCGATGAGAGCGTCACTGAAAGGCTCGGCTGATTGTCGGTGGAGGATTTCGGCTTTGCCTGTGATGAAAAAATCGCAGCCTATCGCCGCGCCCATTCGACGCGCTTCTTCGCGGCTCATATTGATCGATACGGCATAGCCTGCAAGCGCCGTGGTGATCACACTGCGGTCTACGAGGGCGACGCGCTCGCTTTGGCTCAAAGCTTCCGCAAGTGCGCGTTCCGCCTCGCGCATCTCTCCTTCTGCGACCACAGGCACAAAGCCTGTAACCGCGACGCGAAGCCTGAGGGACTGAATTGATGGCGATGCGATTTCATATGACCAGACTGAAAGACAATGCGTTGCGATGACGATTAGAACTGCAAAATAGATGGAAGCCTGTTTCATCTATTCCTCGCTTTTTGTCGACCACCTGATCGTATTATTCTTCCTCAGTCAGCTTGTCAACGAAAACAGGGAAAGGAACCTGCTATGAAAGAGCGCGTCAGCCCGGAAGAACAACTCGTCGTCGAGCTTTACACCTCGACCTACCGTCAGTCGATGGAATTTTATTGCCGATTCGGATTCGAGGTAGTGCGCGACGAAGGCAACTTCGCGGAACTGAGGTGGGAAACCTCGCTGCTCTTTCTCGAAGAAGTCCGCGACGCAGCGCCGCCCGCCTATCCAATCGGCAACATTAGAATAATGGTCGAGGATGTCGACCGCTTCTGGGACATGGCCCAGCAGTTGGGCGCGCGAATAATTCGCCCGCTGGCGGATCGTTATTACGGATTGCGCGATTTTACGATCAGCGGGCCTGACGGTCTGGGGTTGCGTTTCGCCACCAGTATCGAATAGTGGTCAGTGGTCGGAGAGATAAATATCACTATATGCCTTGCGCCGGTCTCTTCTTTTCACCGACCACTGCTCATTGACTTGAAGCGGCAAAAGGTATAAGGTTCCGGGATATTAGGCAGCGCGGTTTTCTGAGGCTCTATTTCCCAGGGGTCTCTCCCGTAAACGGACAGAGGCTTGCTGAAGCTGAACCACTGAAGTCGCATCCGTTGGCCCTGATAGTTTTACTGACCTGGAATAATAGGGTCTCCGGCAATCATAAAAGTAAGGGTTGGATCGAATCATCAATCGAAAATGGAGGTCGTCATGCCGAAAACCGCAAAAACTAAAAATCAGGTCGCTTCTGAAGAACAGCAGTCTTCTGCAGAACAGAATGCTCTGCCAATGGACGCGCCCCAAGCGTCGAGGACTGAGGAAGAAATCGCCCATCGCGCTTATGAAATCTTCCTCCGGCGCGGGGGCAATCACGGCAGCGATATTGAAGACTGGTTGCAAGCTGAACGTGAGCTTTCGGAGGAAAGTGAATCCTAATATCTTCCGCGCTGAGTCGAACGCGCCAGGCGATTCCTACCGGAATAAAATTGAGTTTGCGCTCAAAATGCAGGCGCTCGTCTATAGGCACTGAGCGCGGTGCCTCGCTTCGCCATTTTTCCAAACAGGAGAAGAGCTATGAGTCAAGCAATGAAGTCAGCCAACGACGCATCAAGTCATGATAAGCAACTCGATCAACTGTGCGTCAACACAATACGCACGCTTTCGATGGACGCCGTGCAGCAGGCTAATTCCGGTCATCCCGGAACGCCTATGGCGCTCGCGCCCGTAGCTTACGCTCTGTGGGATCGCCACCTGCGGCACAACCCTCACAATCCGCACTGGCCCAACCGCGACCGCTTCGTTCTCTCGGCGGGCCACGCCTCGATGCTGCTTTATTCAATGCTGCACCTGACGGGGTACGATCTGCCGCTCGAAGAACTGAAACAATTTCGCCAGTGGGGATCGCTCACACCCGGTCACCCCGAATACGGTCATACTTCGGGAGTCGAAACTACCACAGGCCCATTAGGTCAGGGCGTGGCCACCTCTGTAGGCATGGCGATAGCCGAACGTTGGCTCGCCGCTCATTTCAATCGACCCGGATATGAGATCGTAGATTATCGAGTCTATGCCATAGCGGGCGACGGCTGTTTGATGGAAGGCGTCTCGCAGGAAGCCGCTTCTCTTGCGGGCCATCTTCGATTGGGCAATCTCGTCTGGATTTATGACAACAACCGCATCACGATAGAAGGCAACACCGCGCTCGCCTTCAGCGATGACGTTGCCGCGCGATTCATGTCTTATCAGTGGAATGTGCTGAGAGTCGGCGACGCGAACGATCTCGAATTGCTCGACCACGCTCTCCGCGTCGCGGAAAAAGAAACCGAGCGACCCACGCTCATCATCGTCGATAGCCATATCGCCTACGGCGCTCCCAACAAACAGGACACCTCGGCAGCCCACGGCGAACCGCTTGGCGATGAGGAAATCAGATTGACCAAACAACGCTATGGCTGGCCCGTGGACGCGAAATTCCTCGTGCCTGAAGAAGTGCAAAATCACATGACGGGCGCCGTCGAGCGCGGCGCGCAGGCTGAATCAGAGTGGAAAGAAAATTTCGCGGCCTACAAAATCGCTCACCCCGATCTTGCAAGCGAGTGGGAACTGATGCACGAAGGCAAACTCCCTGAAGGATGGGACTCGGAAATTCCCGTTTTTCCCGCCGACGAAAAAGGCATGGCCGGACGCGATGCGAATAACAAAGTGCTGAATGCCGTCGCGAAAAAAGTCCCGTGGCTCGTGGGCGGTTCGGCAGACCTTGCGCCTTCTACGAAAACGCGAATCGGCGAAGGCGGAGATTTCTTAGCAGGCTCTTACGCGGGGCGCAACCTGCACTTCGGCATACGCGAACACGCCATGGGATCGATCATCAATGGAATGGGTCTGGCGAAACTGCGAGCTTACGGGTCAGGCTTTCTGATCTTCTCGGATTATATGCGCGCTTCGATTCGACTCTCCGCGCTGATGGAGCTTCCCGTCAATTACATATTCACGCACGACTCGATAGGCGTGGGCGAAGACGGCCCTACGCATCAACCCATCGAGCATTTGATTTCGCTGCGCGCCATCCCTCAGCTTTATGTCATTCGTCCTGCCGACGCAAACGAAGTCGCCGAAGCATGGCGCGTGATTATGGCGAGCCACGAAAGGCCGGTCGCGCTTATACTGAGCCGTCAGCCGCTTCCGATCTATGATCGAAAGAAGTATGCTTCAGCCTCCGGCCTTCACAAAGGCGCGTACATTCTGGCTGACTCCGAAGGCACGCCCGATGTCATATTGATGGGGACAGGCTCGGAAGTTCACCTCTGCGTTGAAGCTCACGAACAACTCAAAGCCGAAGGAATCAAATCGAGAGTCGTAAGCATGCCGTGCCTTGAAATATTCGAGCGGCAGTCGGATGAGTACAAAGAATCGGTGCTGCCCAACTCGGTGAGGGCGCGCGTTGCGATTGAAACCGGAACGAATCTCGGCTGGCACAAATTCGTAGGACTCGACGGACGCATCATAGCCCGCCGCGAATTCGGCGCATCGGCTCCGCTCAAAGAATTGCTCAAGCAGTTCGGCTTCACGGTTGAAAAAGTAGTGGCCGAAGCCAGAACAGCTATCAAGCAGGCAAAGGCTCTCAGCGGGCAGTAGAAATAAAACCTGCGAGGCGGCTGCGGTCGCCTCGCATTGTAGAGTTGCCTTTGCTTTCATCCCCACAACTCAAGGCAGAGGGCGACTCTCCTCCAAAAAATTATTCAGCGAAACCATCAAAGGAGGATGGGCATTATGAGTACGAACCCACTTGTAGAATTGCAAAAACTCGGTCAGAGCATATGGTATGACAACATTCGCCGCGCGCTGATAGATAACGGCGACCTCGCGCGCAAAATAAGCGGCCCTCCCAAAGGCGCGACTTCGACTCTGAGCGATAAGGTTGGCGGCGATGACCTTCGCGGAGTCACATCCAACCCGGCCATCTTTGAAAAAGCAATAGTCGGCAGCACCGACTATGACGAAGCGATGCGCGGACTTATTGCCGAAGGAAAAGGCGTTCAGGAAATATATGAAGCTCTCGCTATAGAAGACATTCAAAACGTCGCCGATCTCTTCACCCCCGTCTACGAACGAACGAACAAGATCGACGGATACGTGAGCCTCGAAGTCTCGCCCCTGCTTGCGCACGATACGGAAAACAGCATCGCCGAAGCTCGCAGGCTTTGGGCCACGCTCGGTCGTCGGAACGTGATGATAAAAATACCGGCCACGCCCGAAGGCATCCCGGCAATCGAGCAGTTGATCTCAGACGGCATCAATATCAACGTCACGCTCATTTTCAGTCAGGCGCTTTATGACACGGTGGCCGAAGCCTACATTCGCGGACTTGAGCGCAGGATGGAAGCAGGTCAATCAGTCGAAGGCATCGCATCGGTCGCAAGCGTCTTCGTGAGCCGAATCGATACGGCCATCGACACCGATCTCGAATTTCGCATTCGTCGCTCTTCGGATGAAAACGAAAAAGCATCGCTCACCGCTCTGCTCGGCAAAGCGGCAGTGGCGAACGCGCGATTACTCTATCAACGATTCAAGGAAACTTTTCACGGCGAGCGATTCGCCGCGCTTCACGCGGCGGGCGCGCAGGTGCAACGACCATTGTGGGCAAGCACCGGCACGAAGAACCCGCACTACAAAGACACTATTTATATCGAAGAACTCATCGGCCCTGAAACGGTCAACACTGTTCCGCCTGCGACCTTCACTGCTTTTCGCGATCACGGGCTTGTCCGATTGAGCCTCGAAGAAAACCTCGACGATGCGCGAGCGACCATTGCGAAACTCGCCGATATAGGAATCAACCTCGCTGATGTCACACAGAAGCTTCAGGACGAAGGCGTGCAGGCGTTTATGGATTCGTTCGGCACGATGACTGGTAGCATCTCTGCAAAGCAGGCGGCGATAACTAGCGGCGTGCTTGAACGACAGACCGCCTCGCTCGGAGCGGCGGCGGATCAGGTTAAAGAAACTCTCAAGACGATGGAGACGGCTCAGTGGATTCGACGAATCTGGAATAAGGACTCGACGCTTTGGAAAGACGACGAGCATCACAAAAATATAATTCGCAACGCGCTCGGCTGGGTCACGGTAGTTGAGCAACTCGTCGAACACGCCGATGAACTTGCGGCCTTCAGCCGTCGCATTCGCGAAGACGGGTTCACCGACGCGATGCTCTTGGGGATGGGCGGAAGCAGCCTTTGCCCCGAAGCTTTCCGTCGTACCTTCGGCCCGAGCGAAGGATTCCCGCGACTGCATGTTCTGGACAGCACAGACCCGGCCACAGTCCTTGCATTCCATCGCGCGATTGATGTCACAAAGACGCTTTTCATAGTCGCCAGCAAATCCGGTTCGACGACCGAGCCGTTGATGTTTTATCGATACTTCTTCGATAAGGTGAAACAAATCAAGGGCGACCGCGCGGGGCAAAACTTCGTCGCCATCACAGACCCCGGCACACTGATGGAACAGATGGCCAAAGGAGATGGCTTCCGCAGAATTTTTCTAAACCCGCCCGATATAGGCGGAAGGTACTCGGCCCTTTCCTTTTTCGGAATGGTTCCGGCTGCGCTGCAAGGATTCGATTTCAAGACTCTGCTCGATCGCGCAGAGCGCGCGCTTCATGCCTGCATGCATTATGTTCCCGCGCAGGACAATCCGGCTGCGAGGCTCGGCGCGATACTCGGCGTGATGAACAAGAACGGGCGCGACAAGCTGACGCTTTCAACCTCGCCTGAAATCGCTTCGCTTGGACTTTGGATCGAACAACTCATCGCCGAAAGCACGGGCAAGGAAGGAAAAGGCATCGTTCCGGTCGCGGGCGAATCGATTGGCGCGCCCTCGGTCTATGGCAATGATCGACTTTTCGTTCACATCAGCGTCGGTCAGATCGATTCGGACACCGATGCGAAGTTGCGCGCGCTCGAAGCGGCGGGACACCCTGTTGTGAGAAGAATCTTGCACGACACGCTCGACCTCGGCGAAGAGTTCTACATCTGGGAGCTTGCCACTGCGGTTGCGGGCGCGATCATCGGCATCGACAGCTTCGATCAGCCCAACGTGCAGGAGAGCAAGGACAACACCAAACGATTGCTCGAAGAGTACAAACAAAACGGCGCATTCACCGAACAGTCGCTTGCCGCAGAGGGCAGCGGGCTGAAAATTCTCTGCTCGGCGGAAACCATCAGCGAGATAGGATCGAGCCATTCGATCGAGGCGTTTATAAAAGCGCATCTTGATCGCGTCGGGTCGGGCGATTACGTGGCCGTCTGTCAGTACATTCAGGAATCGGACGAAAACGAGCAGTTGATTCAGGCTCTCCGTTCGCACATTCGCGATTCATTGCATGTGGCGACGACCACCGGCTACGGCCCGCGCTTTTTGCACTCGACGGGTCAGTTGCACAAAGGCGGCCCTGCGAGCGGCGTATTCATTCAGCTAACGGCTGACAACAAGGAAGACGCTCCACTGCCTGACGAGCCGTTCACCTTCGGAGTGTTGAAGCAGGCGCAGGCGTTAGGCGATTTCCAGTCGCTTGCGTCGCGCAATCGTCGCGCGATTCGCGTTCATCTCGGCGCAGATATCGCGGGCGGGCTTCGCGCACTGCTGCGGATAGTGCAGGACGGTTTTCCGATCCGGCATGGTCAGGCCGGATAGGTGACAGGTTATAAAGACTTGGTGGCTGGTCACCGCTGCCGCGGTGTTTGACTTCAGGCAGTCATTTATGGCCTGCAATGCAAGATGACAAATTGCCTGCGTCGCGTCAGCAACGATTGAAACGAGATGGATTCAATCGTCGCTGACGCGACGCCAAATCTGTCGCTCTGATCGATCCGGGCCTTGAAAGACCCGGCTAAATTCATCCATCCGCTGACGCGGCTGAAGATGCGAGAAAGCGACAGCCTGCGCCCCCAGTCGACTTTGCAAAGGATTCACAGGTATGTCAAAAAATGGAATCGCGCTCGTTATCTCCGATATCGACGGCACGTTGATAACGTCGAATCACGAAGTGACCGAAGCGACCAAGAGAGCCGCCGCCCGTCTTTATGAACGCGGCATCAGGCTTTCGCTGGCAAGCTCGCGCCCGCCGCGCAGCATCCGCCCGATGGCTGAGGCTCTCTCCCTTCGCTCGCCCTTTGCCGCCTTCAACGGCGCGCTCGTCGCCACCTCGGACGGCGAGATAATCGCCCGCGCAACTCTCGCGCCCGAAATCACTCATCGCATCAAGGCCATCGCCGATGAGCTAGGGATAAACATCTGGCTCTATGATGACGACGAGTGGTACGTTTCGGAGCGAACGGCTTTCGTCGACCGTGAAGAACACACGGCAGGATTTGCGCCCAACATGGCTGATTTTGAAAAACTTCTGGGCGAGAATCTTCCAAAGCTCACGGTCGTCGGAAAGCCGGAACTGGTCGCCATCGCTGAAGAGCGTGTACTTGATGAGCTTGGCGATCGGGTATCCGCTTCGCGCTCCAAGCCTCGTTTTCTGGATGTGACTTCTTACGGGATTCACAAAGGCACGGTGGTGGTTCGACTCGCTGAGATGTTTGAAATTTCGACCGACTCGGTTGCCGTCATCGGCGACGGGCCGAACGATGTCGAGATGTTCCGGCAGGCAGCCGTGAGCATCGCCATGGGTCAGGCGGTCGATGAAGTGCGCGCGGCGGCTAGTCACGCGACAGCTTCCAACGATGACGAGGGATGGGCTGAAGGTATTGAAAAACACGTGCTGGGCAGCCCGCAATCCGCAGGCGCGTGACCGAGAGGCTTGCGCTGAGGCTATGGAGCGGGATATAAAATCGGCGCAGTCGATTCAACATCGTCAAGGAGAACCCCATGACAGCAACGCCACAAACGCCGCAACAGGAAATGCTGGCATCGCCTGATTCCCGGATACTGGCCATCGACATCGGAGGAACGGGTTTGAAGGCCGCCCTTCTCAGTTACGAAGGAGAAATGCTGACCGAGCGTATTCGAATAAAAACGCCTCATCCGCTCACGCCCGAGCTTCTGGTTGAAAAGCTTGTCGAGCTTGTCAGTACGCTCACGGATTACAGCTTCGTATCCGTAGGATTTCCCGGCGTGGTTCGACACGGGAAAATAATTACCGCGCCCAATCTCGGAACCGAAGTGCTGAGAGGATTCGATCTCGCCGCGGCGCTGGCGGAAAAACTCTCGAAGCCGGTTCGCGTAGTCAATGACGCCGATATGCAGGGGCTTGGAGCCATCACCGGCAAGGGGATCGAAATGGTCATCACTCTTGGAACGGGGTTCGGCTCCGCGCTCTTTATGGACGGCGATCTCGCGCCGCATCTTGAGCTTGCGCACATGCCTTTTCGCAAAGGTGAATCGTTCGATCAACAACTCGGCGACAAGGCGCGCAAAAAACTGGGCAGGAAAGCTTGGAGCCGCCGCGTCAAGCAGGCTCTCAATGATCTGAGAACGCTCACGAATTTCGATCACCTCTACATCGGCGGCGGCAATGCCGACAGACTAAACTTCGAGCTTCCGCCCGACATAACCACAGTGTCGAACGAATGCGGAGTGAGAGGCGGCGCGTGGCTGTGGAGAAAGAGAGAATAGGAGTCAGAAGTCAGAAGTCAGGAGTCAGAATGAAAGCGGAGGCGCATTAGAGCGACCACGCTCAGTAGAGCGACCACGCTCAGTAGAGCGACCACGCTCGCGCCGACTTCCTTATTCATTCTGTCTTCTGACTTCTGACTCCTGACTCCTTCAGAGGAGCATTTATGTCAACGAGGATGTTGAGCATTTCCGACTCGCAGGTTCGCATCTATCGCGACGGGGAAGAACTCGCGCTCAAGGCCGCGCGTTTGTTTGCGCGACTGGCTGATCAATACGTCGTAGGCTCGGGCAGATTCACGGTCGCGCTTGCAGGAGGATCGACTCCGCGCGCGATGTTCAAACTGCTCGCCGCTTCGCCGTTCATCGAGACGGTTCCGTGGGAATCGATTTATTTTTTCTGGGGCGACGAGCGCACGGTCCCTCCCGATCACCCGGACAGCAATTATGGGATGGCGCGCGAGACTTTGTTTTCGAAAGCTCCCGTGCCTGAAGAAAATATCTTTCGCATACCGGCTGAGATGGAAGACCACGACGCGGCAGCCGAACATTACGCGGCAAGGGTGATGCAATTCTTTTTGACGGGACCGGGCGCAAGCCGCACGATGACAGCGCCGCTCGTCAATATGCCGCGATTCGATCTCGTGTTGTTAGGCATGGGGCCGGATGGACACACGGCATCGCTTTTCCCCGCAACGACTGCGCTTGAGGTTTCGGATCGCGTGGCCGTGGCGAATTGGGTCGAGAAGTTCAACACGTGGCGAATAACGCTCACGGCTCCGGCCATCAACAACGCGCGCAATATCACGTTCGTCGCGGGCGGCGCGGACAAAACAGAGACATTGAAAAATGTCCTTGAGGGCGAGTATCAACCCGACCTCTATCCGAGTCAGTTGATTCGCCCCGGCAACGGAACGCTTCTGTGGATGGTCGACGAGACCGCCGCAAAACTCCTGAGCGCGAAGTAATAACGAGGCACGAATGAGCAAGGATGAACTCAGATACAATTTATCCGTCCGCGTTCACCTGCGCTCGCATGTGGCTCCTCTTTGAAGTAATCACTCGCAATCAAACGCCAGCAAGTTAATCTGGCGAAGGCAGGCAGAACACAATAACCGCCGACAGGCACGAGGTAATAAACAATGACTGCATCAACTCAACCTAAAGCAGCGAAAATCGGGATGGTGGGGCTTGCGGTGATGGGCGAAAATCTCGCGCTCAACATAGCGCGCAATGAGTACCCGATAGCCGTCTATAATCGCGACACCACCAAAGTGGACAAGTTCCTCGACCGTGCAAAAACTCACGCCGAGGGTCAGCAGGTCATCGGCGCTTACACCATCGAAGATTTCGTGAAATCAATCGAGCGACCGCGCAAGATCATACTGCTCGTCAAAGCTGGCGGCGCAGTCGATGCCGTCATCGATCAACTGAAGCCCTTGCTCGACCAGGGCGACATCATCATCGACGGCGGCAATTCGTTTTTCCAGAATACGATTCGCCGCGAAAAGGATTTGAAGGCCGAAGGATTGAACTTCATCGGCTGCGGCGTATCGGGCGGCGAGAAGGGCGCTCTGTGGGGTCCGTCGCTTATGCCGGGAGGAGACCGCGCCGCTTACGATGAGCTTAAACCCATTTGGGAAAAAATCGCGGCGCAGGTCGATGACGGCCCCTGCGTCACTTACATCGGGCCGGACGGCGCGGGACATTTCGTCAAGATGGTTCACAACGGAATCGAGTATGGCGATATGCAACTGATAGCCGAAGCCTACGGCATTCTGCGAAATGCTTTGGGGCTGTCTGCTTCCGAGCTTGCAGACACGTTCGCTCAATGGAATGCAGGCGATCTCAATTCATTTCTCATCGAAATCACCGCGAAGATTTTCACCGTCAACGACCCGGAGACGGGCCAGCCTCTCGTCGATTTGATTTTGGACGAAGCGGGACAAAAAGGAACCGGCAAGTGGACTTCAGATGTCGCGCTCGATTTGGGCGTAGTCATCCCGACCATTCAGGCCGCAGTCGATGCGCGCGTGCTTTCGGGACTCAAGGCCGAGCGGGTGGAAGCGAGCAAACAACTCCCCGGCCCGACCGCTAAATATACGGGCGATAAACAGGAGCTTATTCAGGCCGTGCATGACGCGCTCTATGCCAGCAAGATTTGCTCTTACGCGCAGGGGATGAATCTGATACGTCGCGGCTCGAACGAATTCAACTGGGACATCAAACTGGGCGAGCTTGCAAGGATATGGAAAGGCGGCTGCATCATTCGCGCGCAGTTCCTCGATAAGATCAAGCAGGCGTATCAGCGACGCGCTGATCTTCCAAATCTGCTGCTCGATCCCGATTTCAAGGCGTGGGTTCTGGAAGCTCAACCTCGCTGGCGTCAGGCTGTCACGACTGCGCAATCGCTCGGCATACCAGTCACGGCGATGGCCGGGAGCCTTTCGTACTTCGACACCTATCGCACGGCGAATCTGCCGCTGAATCTGACGCAGGCGCAGAGAGATTTCTTCGGCTCGCACACTTACAAGCGCACAGATCGCCCCGATGCCGATGCCGTTCACACTGAATGGGAAGAGCTTGCCAAATAGTAAACAGTTTTCAGTTTTCAGTTTTCGGTTTTCAGCTTGTCGATCTCCTTCTGAAAACTGATTACTGAAAACTGAAAACTGAAAACGAGGAAAATATGTCCAGCACGAATGAAAATCCGCTTCGCGCAGGAGTGAGGCTTGAGCGCACGGCTGAACCTTGCACAGTCATCATCTTCGGCGCTTCGGGCGACCTGACGAAAAGAAAACTCGTACCGGCGCTCTATCGCCTGACTCAGGAAAGATTGCTGCCCGCTGAATTCGCCATACTCGGATTTGCGCGCAGCGCGAACAGCGACGAAGATTTCCGCATGAAGATGAAAGAGGCCGTGGCGACTTACTCTGAAGCGCGCCGCGTGGATGATACGGTTTGGGAGAGCTTCGCTCAGGGAATCTTTTATCTGCCGGGTAACATCAACGACCCTGAGTCTTACAAAAAGATGCGAGAGCGGCTCGACGAGATAGACCGCATTCGCGGCACAGCCGGAAACCGCGTGTTTTATCTTTCGACCGCGCCGGGGTTTTACAGCGAAGCCGTCAGCCAGTTGGGAGCCGCCGGACTCGCGAAACCGGAAGGCAAGGGATGGACTCGAATAATCATCGAAAAGCCTTTCGGCCACAGCCTCGATTCGGCCCGTCAACTCAACATCGATGTCGCCAAGGTGTTCGATGAAGATCAGGTCTATCGAATCGATCACTATCTGGGCAAAGAGACGGTGCAGAACCTTTTGGTCTTCCGTTTCGCCAACGGTATCTTCGAGCCTGTGTGGAATCGCCAGTATATCGATCACGTTCAGATAACGAACGCTGAAGCGATAGGCGTCGAAGATCGCGGCGGATATTACGAGACAGCCGGAGTGCTGAGAGACATGATTCAAAATCACGTCTTTCAGGTCCTCTCGCTCGTGGCCATGGAGCCGCCCAACAGCCTTTCGGCCAACGCCGTCCGCGACGAAAAGATCAAGGCTATGCAGGCAGTGCGAGCTATCCCCCTTGATCAGGTAGATGATTTCGCCGTGCGCGGCCAATACGGGCCGGGATCGGTCGCGGGCAAGCAGGCGAAGGGCTATCGCGAAGAGAAGGATGTCAGTCCAGAATCGAACATCGACACTTACGCGGCGGTCAAACTCTACTTCGACAACTGGCGATGGGCGGGCGTGCCTTTTTATCTTCGCTCGGCCAAGCGCATGCCCAAACGTGTGACCGAAATCGCCATTCAGTTCAAAGAGGCTCCGCATCTGTTGTTTCGCGAGAGCGGTCAGCTTGAGCCGAATCAACTGATCGTGCGAGTGCAGCCTGACGAGGGCATCACGCTCCGCATAGGCGCGAAGGTTCCGGGTCAGGTCACGCGCATTCGATGGGTGAACATGGATTTCCGTTACGGCGCTTCGTTCGGCGTGGCTTCGCCTGAAGCTTATGAGCGATTGCTTCTCGATTGCATACTCGGAGAGTCGACTTTGTACGCGCGGCGCGATATGACCGAACGCGGATGGGAAATAGTGATGCCGATACTGGAATCGTGGCAGAGTCGCAAAGCGAATTTCCCGAACTACGAAGCCGGAACGTGGGGGCCGCAGGCTGCCGATGATATGCTCGAAAAAGACGGGCGGCGATGGAGAAGACCTTAAGAAGTGATGAGCGCGGCTTCAGTTCATTGTCAGCTTGCGCGGATCATCCTTCATTATTGAAAAGGAACGACGATGAGTACAGCAATAGATGTTTCCGCATTGGAGCGCGAGTTGACTTCGCTCTGGAAACAGGTCGGGGGCGAAGAAGACAGTGGCATCATTCGCGCCTGCCTGTCTAATTTTCTCGTCTACACTCCCGATGTTGCGGGAGCGGGCAAGCTCGATGAAATCATCACTGATATCACCGCCGAGCATCCCGCGCGAGCGATGCTGATGATCGCTGATCGAGCGGAGGCGGAATCATCGCTTGCAGCGGCGGTCACTTCGCGCTGCACTATCCCCACCGGCATGTCGAAACAGGTCTGCTGCGAGCAGGTGACTATCAATGCCGCGGGCGCGCAGGTCAACGAGATGCCGAGCGCGGTCGTGCCGCTGCTGCTTTCGGATTTGCCCGTTTACCTCTGGTGGCGGGCGGTGCCGCAGCTTACGGATAAAGTCTTCGAACGGTTGGGCGAAGTTTCGGATCGCGTGATAATCGACACGGCCACTTTCGCCGATTCGAAATCCGATTTGATCCGATTAGCTGCGATCATACGCGATAACCCGCACTGGACAGCATTCACCGATCTCAACTGGTCGCGGCTCACGGCGTGGCGCGCTTTGACCGCCGGGTTTTATGATGTCCCCGAATATCGTCCGCTGCTGGCCCAGATCAATCGAGTCACAATCGAATACGCGCCGCTCTCCGGGGAAGCCATCCCGGCGAGAGCTTCGATACTTGCGGGCTGGTTGGCCTCTCGCCTGCATTGGATGATCGGCTCGGTCAAACGCGAAAACGGCAACACCATTTTCGAGATGACCGCCGACGGTCGCCCGATTACGTTCACGCTTGCTGCGACGAACAACGCGGAGATTCAGGCCGGACATCTCGCCTCGGTCACGATTGGGAGCGCGGCGGACTCGGACGCCCTATTCACTGTGACGCGAAGCGATGACGGCAAACGCATCGAGACGAAAGTTTCGCTGGGCGAGAAGCGACACGTTCAGCGCGTGCTGGGATACGAAAGCTGGAGCGAGAGTCAGCTTGTTGGCCGCGAGCTTGAAATACTCGGACACGACCGCGTTTATGAACAGGCTGTCGTTTCGGCAGGCGATCTGATAGCCGCGATAGGATAAATTGTCAGAGGTCATAAGTCAGGGGTCATTAGGTGGCAGGGAACAGGTGACAGGTTACAGACCCGGAGATTTCCTGCCTGTAACCTGTTACCTGTCACCTGTTCCCTACTTTGACCACTGACCACCGACACATGAGCAGAATTCGCTGGCCACTTTCCGTTTGCTTCATATTGCTGCTGGTCTACGCAGCCCTTCATCTCACACTGCCGGAAGAAGCAGGCATCCGTCTTCAACTCAAGTATCTGCTTGCGGCTGCTTTCGTAGCCGCAAGCATCGCCTTAGCGAGAGGGATCAATTATCTTCTGCTCGATGTCGGCTTCCCAAAACGCAAGGGGCGCGAAGCTCCTGCGCTTCTGCGCTTTCTGCTTTCGATAATCATTTACTCTTTCCTCTTCGTCATCATTTTTCATTTCGTATTGAGGATGGAGTTGAGCGGTGTGCTTGCAACATCAGCCGTCGTCTCCGTCATACTCGGCCTCGCTCTTCAGGACACGCTTCAGAATCTCTTCGCCGGAGTGTCATTCCACATCGAGCAGCCTTTTCACATAGGCGACGCGATCAAGGTGGATAATCTCGTCGGAAGGGTGGAATCGGTCACGTGGCGCACGACAGCCATTCGCACCAACGACAATTCGATAATCATATTTCCGAACAGTCACGTTGCGCGCGCTCACGTCGAGATATTTCCCTACGGCAATCTCAATCGCCGCGTGCTTCGATTTCCCGCGCCTTACAGCGCGCCGCCTGAAAAGATCATCCCGCTTATTCGCGATGCAGTTCAGGCGGTCCCTAATGTCTCGCCTGAAAGAACGCCTGTCGTGCGCATGCACGAGTTCGCCGATTCGAGCATCACTTATGAGATTCTCTACTGGGTGAAAGACTATATGTGGGTGCCGGACATGGACGCGCGGATTCGCGAGCGCATATGGTACGTCTATCGCCGCAACAATGTAGAGATTCCGTTCCCTCACCGCCAGCTACTTTATCGTCCGCAGCATCAGGGGGTGGAACAGCAGGTGCGCGATTACGAAGCAGTAATCCGCCGCGTCGAGTTGTTCGAGCTATTGACGGATGAGGAAACAGAAATGATGGCAAGCGGGGTTGGGCTTCACCTCTACGCTCCGGGCGAGATGATCATACGCACCGGGGAGGCGGGCGATTCGATGTTCGTTATCTATCGCGGCAAGGCCGAGGTGCGATTGCCCTCTGCAAACGGCGATCTTCAGCCGGTAGCCGTTTTAGGCGCGGGGGATTTCTTCGGCGAGATGGCGCTCTTCACAGGAGCGCCCCGCACGGCGGACGTGGCTGCGATTGAAGAAGTCGAACTGCTTGAGATCAGAAAAGGGTGCATAGAGAATCTGCTCGCGCGAAACGAAAAGCTGGCCGAAGCCTTCAGCAACCGCATAGCCGAGCGACAGGCTAGATTGGCCGAGCATGCCGCTCGCACTCCCGAAATGGAAGAGCAGATGCAGCCCCGCACCATCCTGCGCCGCATTCGCCAGTTCTTCAGGATGCGGTGAGATAGTTGATCGAGCAGCGGAAACCATACCAGGATTCGAGCCATCTCACTTCGAGGTTGAACCGAAATGAGCGAGCGAGCGCCTTACGCTGGCATTGAAAATATCTCCGAAGCGGCGGCAAAGAAAAACTGGCGGCGGCGATTAGCGATCATCTTAGGTTCTTTTTTATTGCTCGTCCTTCTCGTCGGTATGGCGCTCTATATCATACTCGGCCTCCAGCCAGTAAAGGTGAAGGGAACAGCTATGTCGCCGACCCTCAACGACGATGACAGGATATTCATCAGCAGAAGAGTCGAAGAAATCAACCGCGGCGATATCGTCGTTTTCCTCTTTCCGCGCGACACTTCGAAGAGCTTTATCAAACGCATCGTAGGATTACCCGGAGAAACGATCAGCATCGATGAGAACGGGCAGCTTTATATCAACGGCGCTGCCGCCGAAGAGCCTTACGTCTCGCCCGATAGAAACCAACACCCGACCCCTGTCGATCAGCAGGTTATCAAAGCGGATCATTACTTTGTCATGGGCGACAACCGCGATGCTTCGAACGACAGCCGCGCTTGGGGATTAGTGTCGAGATCGCTTATCTACGGAAAATATGTGTTGCGCTACTGGGCTGATTGAATCGTTCGGCGGATAAGGCTTTTTGAAACACCGGAATTTTACTCGCAAGGTGAAAACTGAAAAAGACCTGTAGGGGCGGCCCGCTGTGGCCGCCCCAGATTGAAGCCAGGGAGTAGATTTGAAAGATCGTCTGTTTCAATCAGGTGATTGAGGATTTGAAAGCTTGAGATAGATTCACGCAGGGGCGACCGTCTCTGGCCCCTACATGGATTTCAATTCTTACACGTGGATTTGGGCTAACCCGTTGCGCCACATTGCCGACTCTTCTATGAATCGTTTCATGGACAGGTGGCGAACGCCGACGTGTCTGTGATCGCCGGTGATGCGCTGTTCGGCCTGAACACCTTTACCTGATTAGTCACAGGGGCGCTGCTTGGGCATTGGTTGAGGAATTTGTCCGCTTTCTTGATGAGTATCGTGAAGCAATTATCGTTGCTGTCACAGTTTTTGTATTTGATCTTGCCCGACTTCGGCGCTTGCTCATTGATCTCCACTCCGTCGCCACGTCGGAAAATTCCGGTGAGGGTTAAGTGATTGCCGCTTCCGCCCGTATTCGGGGTGACGCTTTCGATCAGCAGGGCTGTCCATTCGACTGTGGCTGTGCAGGAAAACGCATTGCCCTGCGCTGTTCCGCTGGCCTGTATGGTGTCGCTGCCCGGTTGATTGTTGCTCGTGTAAGCGAAACTGGCCTGCCCGTTCTGATTCGTCGCGGCTGTCCCGGTGAAGCCCTGATTCGGGCCGCTCGTTATATTGACTCCGACCTGCGCGCCGGAAACGGGCTGACCATCGAGCGAGACCGTTACATTAAATGTGTGCTGCGTCCCTGTGCGCTTCCTGATTGAAGACGGGCTTATATCGCACGACGCAAGGGATAGCGATACAGGCCGCACAAGGGTGAAAGTGAAAAATCGGTTCGTCCCGTCGCCTATGGTCCCGATTTCGGTCGCCGCGCCCGTTTGCAGGTTCACGGAGTAAAATCTGGTTTTGTTTTCTCCCTGAAGCGTGAAAGCGCCGAAAGCTCTGTCCGCTTCCGATTCATTATTCTTAGGCGCAATGTCGAGCGCGGCTATGGCTGAAGTGTTCACGCCCAATGGCCCTATGGTTTTTGTCTCTCCGGTAGTTTCATCTATGCTCACCAGAGTATCGCGATTCGAATCTATACCGAAAAGACTGGTGTTGGTCGCTGCCGAGAAAACGTTGGTATAGGCCATACTGATTATCTTGGGAGTCTGGCCCGCGCCTGGATCGCCTGAAGGGTAAAACAAACTCTTGAAGACAAAACCGCTGGTGGTCGAGTTGACCAGAACGCTCGGTCCTTCTTCGGTATTGGTGAAGGTCTTGTCTCCTGTGATTGGATTGATATCGAAGCCTATGGTCTCGGTCGAGTTGAACGGGTTGGTGAAGAAAGATGGAACCGAGCCTATCAGGGTAGCGACGCTGGTATCGCAATTGATATTGAAAACTCGTCCGAGGTTGCTGATGCCTATAACCTGATTATCATTTTCGCCGCTGATAGTGATGGACTGCTGGGATGGAGGAATAGAATCTACGCCCGTGAATTTTTCGCCTGATGGAGGAATAGAATCTACGCCCGTGAGTTTTTCGCCTGTTTGAAGACCTCTTAACAACTTGCGGTTGAGCAGGTCTTCAGGTTTGCTCGTAGACCATGCGGACACATCGCCGCTTTCGAAGCCGTCCGAGAATATAGCGCCGAAAGTATCCGCGCCCGCAGGAACGAAAAAGGGCCGCGCCGCTGTCGCTCTACTCGCATTTCCCCTGACGGCCATCATTGGGAGATTCATCAACAGGCTTATAGCCAAGATGCTCAATAGAACGAATCGTGCTTTTTTCATGTCTGACTCCTTTGATTCCGGGCCAATCGTTACTGGGCCGAAGCCAGAGCGCGTATGCTCGGTTTATGTGCGTTCCATTATAAGCGAAGCCATCCTCACGGGCCAGTGAAAGCGATAGACGGTGACTGACAACTGCATGATTCGGCAGTCTGCTTTTTACACGCGATGCGGCGATCGGTCAGATCGAGCTAGGCGAGAAATGCGCGTAAACGATTCGTTATATCTCGAGTCGAATATAAATCAGAGATGACAGCGAGGCTGTCGGCTCCGGCTTCGATGACTGAAGGAGCGCGTTCGAGCGTGATCCCTCCGATTGCAACTATCGGCTTGGCAACGCGCCGCTTCACTTCTCTGACAAGCTCAAGGCCGGTGATGGGATCGGGATTTTCTTTTGTCGAAGTCCCGAATACAGGGCCGATGGCTATGTAGTCTAAGGCCAGTAAATCGGCTTCCAGAGCCTGTTTCAGGTTGTGAGTGGAAAAGCCGATGATCTTGTCGGGGCCTATCAATCGTCGCGCTTCTTCCACCAATAGATCATCCTGACCGAGATGAACGCCGTCGGCGCGGGCGGCTATGGCTATATCGAGGCGGTCGTTGATGATGATTTTTACGCCCAGCGTCCGCGCGACTGCAATCGCTTCAACCGCTGATTCGTAGAACTCGCGCGGAGAGGCGGTTTTTTCGCGAAGCTGAATGAGCCGCGCGCCGCCCTCAGCCAGACGGCGCACCTGTTCCGTATGTGTAAGTCCGCTCAAACGGACATCGGTGATGGGATAAATTCTGGGGAGCATCGCTGTTATCCGCCCATCTTCTGAACTGAAGACCGGGCTGATTTGCGGGCGAAGAAGCCTTCCATAAAATGAGTCGAGAGATTGCCGCGGATGAATTCTTCGTCAGCCAGTATTTCCTGATGCAGAGGAACCGTTGTGTCAATGCCTTCGACTATCATCGCTTCCAAAGCGCGCTGCATTCGGGCGATGGCCATATCTCTCGTCCGATGATGAACGACAAGTTTTGCAACGAGCGAATCGTAATGCGGAGGGACGAACCATCCGGGATATGCGGCGGTGTCGACTCTCACTCCCGGCCCGCCCGGAATATTGAACGCAGTGATGAGTCCCGGCGAGGGGATGAACGTCACGGGCGATTCGGCGTTGATGCGACACTCTATCGCGTGACCGCTGAATACGATGTCGTCCTGATCGAATTCCAATCGCTCGCCTGCCGCTATCAAAATCTGCTCGCGCACCAGATCGGTGTTCGTCACCATCTCCGTCACGGGATGTTCGACCTGTATGCGTGTGTTCATCTCCATAAAATAAAAATTCCGGTTTTCATCGAGCAGAAATTCCATAGTGCCTGCGCTCGTGTATCCGATCTCACGACATGCTTTGACAGCCGTCTCTCCCATCCTCAGACGGAGTTCAGGCGAGATAGCGGGCGAGGGCGATTCTTCGATGAGCTTTTGATGACGGCGTTGAATGGAGCATTCGCGCTCGCCCAGGTGAACGACGTTGCCGTGCTGATCGCCGAGAACCTGAATTTCTATGTGGCGGGCGACCTCGATGTATTTTTCTATGTAGACGGCAGGATTGTTGAAAGCCATCCCGGCTTCGTGCTGCGCTGCCGGAAGAGCGGTCATCAATTCTTTCCGGTCGCGCACAATTCGCATGCCGCGCCCGCCTCCGCCCGCCGACGCTTTGATGATGACGGGGTAGCCTATCTCTTCGGCGATGCCGATTGCTTCGTCTTCATTTTCGATGATGCCATCGAATCCCGGCGTGATGGGCATACCGACTGCCTTCATCGCCGCTCGCGCCTGCGCCTTGTCGCCCATCAATCGTATGGCTTCGGGGCTGGGGCCGATGAATTTGACGTTGCACTTCTCGCACACTTCGGCGAAGTAAGCGTTTTCGGCTAAGAATCCGTAGCCGGGATGGATAGCATCGACGTTTGCGATCTCGGCAGCCGAGATGACCATCGGTATATTCAGATAACTTTTCGTCGAAGGCGCAGGGCCGATGCATATAGCTTCATCGGCGAAGCGCACGTGCAGGGAATCGCGGTCGGCTTCCGAGTGAACGGCAACGGTGCGTATGCCGAGTTCCCTGCACGCCCAGATTATTCGCGTCGCTATCTCGCCCCGATTGGCTATGAGGATTTTCTTAAACATCAGGAGTCAGGAGTCAGGAGTCAGAAGTCAGGAGTCAGAAGTAGAATATTCATTCTGGCTTCTGACTCCTGACTTCTGACTCCTGTTCTAAATTTTTATTCCGAAAAGAGGCTGGCCATACTCGACGGGCTGGCCGTTTTCCGCATAGACTTTCGCTACCACGCCGCTGACTTCAGCCTGAATGTTGTTCATCAGCTTCATCGCCTCGATTATACACACGACTGTTTCAGGCTCTACTCTGTCGCCCGTATTTACGAACGGCTCGGAGTTCGGAGAGGGCGCGCGATAAAAAGTTCCCACGAGCGGCGACTTGATTACGTGCAGCGGCTCTTCCTCAGGCTCCTCCGACGGCGGAGTTGATTGAGTAGGCGCGGGCAGGACGGGAGTTTCACTCGCGACAGGCTGCGAATGAATGATCGTATGCGCGACGGGCGCCGCTATGCCCGACTCGGTTGAGCGGATGATACGCATACGAAATCCTTCGCGCTCGATTTCGAATTCGGTGAAGCCCTTCTCGCTGATGAGCCGGATGAGTTCTTTGACTTCTTTCAGATTCACGCTCGCCCCTCCCCTGAAAAAACGTCGCGCGATCAAAACAAGCGAAAGCCTCAACCCTGAGGCTGAGGCTCGTTGATTGCCTGCCGGAGCCGCCTGATTTGATCACGTGCTTGCGGCTCCACGTCGTTATTCTTTCTTGCCGCGGCGGAAGAACCGGCGCAGTCCGCCCTTCTTCTCTTCCTTTGTCCCTTCCGAGTGCGGCTTTTCTTCTTCGCTGCCCACAAGCTCGATCAAAGCCATCTCGGCTCCGTCCCCCTTGCGCGGGCCGAGCTTGAGTATTCGGGTGTAGCCGCCTTCGCGCTCAGAGTAGCGGCCTGCGATGTCGTCGAAGAGTTTATCCAAAGCCGAGACTCCGGCTGTGCGAGCGGGGCGAGGCCGCTTGTATCCCCCGTCAGGAACCCGATTGGTGTTTCCGGCAAAGAAGTATTTAGCTGCAAGCCTTCGCGCGTGAAGAGCCTCGGCGGGAGTTTCAGCCGCAAGCCCGCGTTTGCCCAGCGTGATTGCGCGCTCGGCGAAAGGACGAAGCTCTTTCGCCTTAGGCAACGTGGTGATTATTCGTTCGTGCTCGATTAGCGAGGCGCATAGATTGCGAAGCAGCGCCGCGCGATGCTCCGTCTTGCGTCCCAGTTTGCGATTAGCTACTTTGTGTCGCATTGAGGTCTTCTCCAAAAATCTACTGGCTCTCGTCGACTATTCGCCCCTGATCGTCGAATTTCATGCCGAGCCTCAGTCCCATGGAGTGAATGATCTCCTTGATCTCGTTCAAAGATTTGCGCCCGAAGTTTTTGGTCTTGAGCATATCGGCTTCGGTTTTCTGAACAAGCTCGCGTATGGTGCGAATATCGGCATTCTTCAGACAATTGTAAGAGCGCACGGAAAGCTCAAGCTCATCTACGGAGCGGTCGAGGAATTCGTTGAACTGCTTTTGTTTCGAATCCTCGATTTCAGGCTCGGCTATTTCAGGCTCTTCCTCGAAGTTGATGAATATCTGCATGTGATCCTTGATCAACTTCGAGGCCAGACCCACGGCGTTTTCCGGCTTGACTGAGCCGTTGGTCCAGACCTCTATGGTGAGCTTGTCGTAGTCGGTGTCTTGTCCTAATCTGGCGGCCTCGACCGTGTAGTTGACTTTCTTGACCGGCGAGTGAACCGAATCTATGGGGATGTAGCCGACGGCGAGGTCTTCATCGAAATTGCGTTCGGCTGGTATGTATCCGCGCCCTCGCTTGAGCCGCATTTCAACCGACAGCCTGCCTCCTTCCGATATGGTCGCTATGTGAATGTTGGGATCGAGTATCTCGACATCCGCGTCGACTTCTATCTCGCCCGACAGCAACTCACCTGGAACGGAGCGTTCCACGCGGAGCGTTTTCGGCCCCGCGCCGCTCAACTTGAACGGTATGCGTTTGAGGTTGAGGATTATATCTGTCGCGTCCTCGACCACGCCGGGTATGGAAGAAAATTCGTGCAGCACTCCATCGATTTTGACGGCTGTTATGGCCGCGCCTTCGACCGATGAAAGCAGAGAGCGACGCAGACAATTGCCTATCGTCGTGCCGAAGCCGCGCTCGAAAGGCTGCGCGTAGAATTTCCCGTATCGGGAAGTGAGCGTCTCGGTTTCGCACGCGAGGCGCTTGGGCTTCTGAAAGCCTATAAGGAATTGGGTCTCGGTTCCGTCCATTTATTCCCTCTCAAAGCAGGGTCAGATGTCAGATGTCAGACGTTAGCGGTTGCCTCCTGAACTAACATCTGATATCTGACACCCGACATCTTTTCAAATTACTTCGAATAAAGCTCGACGATGAGGTGTTCGTTGATATTTTGTCCGATCTCTTCGCGTCGCGGAAGAGCCGTCACTCGTCCGCGCATATCCTCGACCGAAGTGACTTCGAGCCACGACGTGTGTCCGCGACCTGAAGCGGTCTGAAACGCGCCGAGTATGTGAACATTCGAACGGCTCTTGTCTCGCACGGCGACTTCATCTCCGACTTTGACCTGAAAGCTGGGGATATTCACTTTGCGACCGTTGACAGTGATATGACCGTGATTGACAAGCTGGCGAGCCTGCGCCCGCGAAGTAGCGAATCCCAATCTGTAAACGGCGTTGTCGAGGCGGCGTTCGAGCAGGACGAGAAGGTTTTCACCCGTCACACCCTTCATTCGGGTGGCGCGCTCGAAGTAGAGACGGAACTGGCGTTCGAGCATTCCGTAGATTCTCTTGACCTTCTGTTTTTCGCGAAGCTGCTCGCCGTAGCCTATCAGTTTCGCGCGGCGCAGGTTTCGTCCGTGCTGTCCGGGCGGTTGAGCGCCGCGTTTTTCAATCGGGCAGCTTGGCTTATAACACCGCTCGCCCTTCAAAAACAACTTCATTCCTTCCCGGCGGCACAAACGGCACACCGGCCCACGATACCTTGCCAATTTTCTTCCTCCCATACTGCTCCCTAAGAGCAGCAAAAGTTTACAGGCTGGTCGCCCTTCATCCTTTATCAGGGGCAAACTGCCTCGTTGCCCGTTCGATTGACGATCAGAGATCGTTTCAACAAAGATCAAAAAGGCAAAGCGCGCCATCGAACCCACGCGGGTTTCGCGTTCGGCCTTGCCTGAAAAAAATCAAACTCTTCGTTTCTTCGGCGGTCGGCATCCGTTGTGCGGGATAGGCGTCACATCGCGTATGACGCGAACTTCTATCCCGGCAGACTGAATGGCGCGCACAGCCGATTCGCGCCCTGATCCCGGCCCTTTGACCCTGACCTCGCACGAGTGCATTCCGACTTCGCGCGCGGCCTGAGCAGCCTTGATCGCGGCCTGTTGCGCGGCGAACGGCGTCCCCTTGCGAGAGCCGTGAAAACCGAGCGCGCCCGCTGACGACTGACTCACGAGATTGCCCTCAAGGTCAGTGATCGAAACCATAGTGTTGTTGAAAGTCGCGCGGATGTGAACGATGCCCTGCGGCACCATGCGCTTCTCTTTGCGCTTGAAAACTTTCTTCTTCCCGCCTTTTGTCTGTGCTTTTGCCATATTTTCCAGTGTGCGGTGGGCGGTGTGCGGTGGGCGGTGAAGAAAACAAATGTCTGTTTCCGCTCACTGCCCACTGTCCACTGCCCGCTGATTACTACTTCTTGCCCGGAGCTTTCTTCTTGGCGACCGTTTGGCGGCGCGGCCCCTTGCGGGTGCGCGCGTTGGTGTGTGTGCGCTGGCCGCGAACCGGAAGCCCTCTGCGATGGCGCAGTCCGCGATAACAGCCGATGTCCATCAATCGCTTGATATCTATCTGCACCTGTTTTCGAAGATCACCCTCGACCATTCCCTGCTGATCGATTATGGTGCGGATGCGATTGACTTCTTCCTCCGTCAGTTCGCGAACTCGACGGCTAATATCGATCCCAGCTTCTTCGAGTATCTTGTTGGATCGGGAACGCCCGATTCCGTAGATGTATGTCAACCCTATTTCTATTCGCTTATTGGCTGGAAGGTCTACGCCTGCGATACGTGCCATTACTCCTCCACTAACCTCTCACCCTTGACGCTGCTTGTGTTTGGGGTTGGCGCAGATGACCCGCACCACTCCACGTCGGTGAATGACTTTGCATTTGTCACAAATTTTTTTAACTGACGCCCTGACTTTCATCTTTTAATTCCCCTGTGTGGTTGACAGGAATTTCCTGCGCGCAAGAAACGGGCATTTTAACATCTGACCACTGGGCTTGCAACTATGATTCTGAGTCGAGCAGCGTGAGTATCTCCGGCCCGTTCGCCGTTATCGCTACCGTATGTTCGAAGTGCGCCGAAGGTCGCCCGTCGAGCGTTATCACAGTCCATCCGTCGGAGAGTTGCTTGACTTCGTGGCGACCCATATTGACCATAGGCTCTATGGCCAGAACCCAGCCTTCGCGCAGCGCCTTGCCTCTGCCCGGCTCGCCGTAATTAGGCACCTGCGGGTCTTCGTGCATAGCGCGGCCTACTCCATGCCCGCAGTAATTTCGCACGACTGAATATCCCAAAGGTTCGACGAATGCCTGAACAGCATTTCCGACATCACCGAGGTGATATCCGACGCGGCATTTTTCTATGGCTTTGTAGAGCGACTGGCGAGTCGCTTCTATGAGCCTCTTCACTTCCGTGCTGACCTCGCCCACGGCCACAGTCAGCGCGGAGTCTCCCACATATCCTTCGAGCGTCGCGCCGCAGTCTATGCCTATAATATCTCCCTCGCGTAATCGTCTCTTGCTCGGAATTCCGTGAACCACCTCGTCATTGATCGAAGCGCAGATCGAAGCCGTAAATCCGTGATAGCCCTTGAAGGTCGGATAGGCCCCGGCCTGCCGAATCATGCGTTCGGCTTCGCGATCCAGATCGAGCGTCGTCACGCCGGGTTCGACCATCTCAGACAATCTTTTCAGCACGCGCGCTACGATGCGTCCGGCTGCGCGCATCTTTTCAATCTCAGTTCTCGATTTCCGAATGACCATACCGATTGACTCTTCAGTGATTAACTCTTCGCGCTCAGCCCGCCTTTTCCTTTTTCGATGACCAGGACAACACGCTCGAATACTTCCTGCGGCGTGCCGGTTCCATCAACTACCTGCACGAAACCTGACTGACTGAAATAATCAAGCAGGGGTCGCGTCTGCTCGTCGTAGAGCGCCAATCGTTCGGCTATCGCTTCCGGGCGGTCATCATCTCTGATGAAAAGCGATCCGCCATCGATATCGCAGATGCTTTCCTGCCGACTCGGGCTGAAATAAATGTTATAAGTTCGACCACAGACCGGACAGGTGCGCCGTCCTTCCATGCGTTTGTACAGGAGGTCGCGAGGCACATCTATGTTTATGACCATCACTTTGTGGCGCTGCTCACGGGCGAGTTCTTCAAGGAGATTCGCCTGCGGAAGCGTGCGAGGGAAGCCATCGAGGATATACCCTTTGCGGCAGTCGTCTTCAATCGTGCGTTTGCGAACGACTCCGGCAAGTATGTCGTCCGACACGAATTTGCCTGCCTTCTGAGTCTCACGTATATGCAGGCCCAGAGGTGTATCGGCCTCAGCTTCTTTACGCAGTATCTCGCCCGTCGCGACTATCGGCAGGCTGTAACGCTCGGCCACCATCTGGGCCTGAGTTCCCTTGCCTGCGCCTTGCGCTCCAATCAGAACGAGTATGTGCGACATAGAACTATATCGATCTGCGCCCGCGCAGACGCCTGCCCTTAGGGCCGAGGAATCCGTCATAGTGGCGCATGACGAGTTGAGACTCTATCTGATTCATCGTGTCCATCGCCACGCCGATCAATATCAAAAGACTCGTGCCGCCGAAATAAAACTGAATGCCCACGCCTGTAAGCAGCCACGATGTCAGAGGAGTTTGTCTCAGTATGGAATCGATCCAGGTGCCTATCCACGGAAGAGCCTCGAACTGGAATCCCTGAAGCAAAAACTGCGGCAGCAATGCGACCGCCGCCAGATAAAGCGCGCCTACGGTAGTGAGCCGCGTGAGTATCTCGCTCAGATAATCGCTCGTCCGCTTGCCGGGACGAATGCCCGGAATGAATGCGCCGTTCTTGCGCAGGTTGTTGGCCACCTCGTCCGTGTTGAAAATGATTGAGACGTAAAAGAAGGTGAAGAAAATTATCGATGCCGAGTAGACCAGATAGTGCAGCGGATGCGCGCCTCCACCCATGTCATTGGCGAAATCCCAGAGCCACCTTTTCCACCCGCTCTCGACATTGGGGTTCGATCCCATAAAGCCCAAAATCGTCTGCGGGAAAGCAAGAATCGATGAAGCGAATATGACAGGGATGACGCCGCCCATATTGACTTTGAGCGGCATATGAGTCTGCTGCTGCGGGATAGATTGTCGTCCGACCATGCGACGAGCGTGATTGATGGGGATTTTGCGAAACCCGCGTTCGACGAAAACTATCGCCGCGATGATCAACACCATACAGATGACCAGCGCGACCACGCCCAGAGCGCGCCCGGTGCTGCCGCTCGTGAGTCGCGTATAGATTTCCTGCAACCCCGAAGGCAATCTCAAAACGATGCCCGCGAAAATGATCAAACTTATTCCGTTGCCCACCCCGCGCTCGGTTATCTGCTCGCCCAGCCACATGATGAACGTCGTTCCGCTCGCCAGCGTGAGCATCGTGAGCGCGATGAAGCTAGAACCGGGATTGAGAACAAGTCCCGGCTGACCCTGAAGCCAGTAAGCCACGCCGAAAGATTGCACGGCGCAAAGCACGACCGTGAGATAGCGCGTGTACTGATTGATCTTGCGCCGCCCGATATCGCCTTCTTCCTGAATCGCTTTCAGCCGCGGGCTTACTACGGTCATCAACTGAAGGATGATCGATGCGGTGATGTAGGGAGTGATGCCGAGCGCGAATATGGAAACGGCCTTGAAGTTCCCGCCCGAAAACAGATCGAGCACTCCGGCAAGGCTCTGCTGCAACTGGCCCGATTCCCAGAGATTATCGAGCGCCACCTCATCGATACCGGGCGTTCGCACGTGCGAGCCGACTCGATAAATCGCAAGCATAGCAAGCATGAACAGTATGCGCTTGCGCAGGTCAGGCACAGCAAGCATATTGCGAAGGCTGTTGATGAAATTCTCAATCATGATCGGTCACCCCATCGCTACTCGCAGGCAACTGTTGCAGCTTTGCCCCCGGCGGCCTCGATCTTCTCTTTCGCGCCTTTCGTGAATCGGTGCGCAGTGATATTGAGCGATTTGCTCAACGCGCCGCCTCCAAGTACGACTACGCCGTCGGCTCGCCGAAGCGCGCCTTTTTTGATCAGCCCGCGTTCGACCATTTTTTCAGGCGTTACGTCTTCGCCCGACTCGAATTTTTTGTCGAGGTCTGCAAGTTTCACTTCAACCCACTGCTTCTTAAATATATTCGTAAACCCGCGCTTGGGCAAACGACGTTGAAGCGGCATCTGTCCGCCTTCGAATCCGACGCGGCCTGAATAACCCGAACGCGACTTCTGCCCTTTGTGACCGCGAGCCGAGGTTTTGCCGTGACCCGATCCGGGGCCGCGTCCGACTCGCTTCTTCTTTTTGTTCGCGCCTTCGGGCGCTCCGATGTTGTGTATGCCTAATGCCATCTTGAGTTCCTCTATTCGACTATTCGAAGAAGGTGCGGCACTTTTTTGACCGCCCCGCGAGTGGCCGCCGTGTCGGGCCGCTCGACTATCTGATTGAGCTTAGTGAGTCCCAGACTGCGCACTATCGTCTTATGCAGACGAGGCGTGCAGATGGTTGAGCGATACCACTGAATTTTTATCTTCTGGCCTTCCTGTGCCATGTTTCCAACTCCTTGCAGGCCCGTGAGCCTGCGTCTCTCAAATCATCGTCCGATGCGCAGAGCTTACGCGGACTGAATCTCTTCTACCGCCTGACCGCGCAATCGCGCGACCGTCGTCGGGTCTTTGATCGAGCGCAATCCTTCGAAGGTCGCCCGCACGACGTTATGCGGATTCGACGATCCGATTGATTTAGTCACCACGTCGCGAACGCCCACCGCCTGCATGATGGCGCGAACCGGGCCGCCAGCTATGACGCCCGTTCCTTCGGGCGCGGGCTTGAGCAGAACGTGGCCCGATCCGAATCGGCCAAGTATCTGATGCGGCAGCGTGGTTCCCGCCAGCGGGACGCGGATTAGATTCTTCTTCGCCGCTTCGATTCCCTTCTTTATAGCCAGAGGCACTTCTCTCGCCTTGCCCGATCCGAAACCCACCACGCCGCCTTCGTTGCCGACGACGACGAGAGCCGAAAACGACAGATTCTTTCCGCCCTTGACCACTTTCGTCACGCGGTTGATTGAAATGACCTGATCCTTGAGATCAAGACTCGATGCGTCTATTCGCTCCATAATCCCTCAATAAATGTATTCATTCTAAAATTCCAGCCCCGCCGCACGCGCAGCTTCAGCCAGGGCGCGCACGCGACCGTGATAGATATAACCGCCGCGATCAAACACCACGCGAGTGATTCCCTTCTCTTTAGCCCGCTCGGCTATCAGCTTGCCAATCTCCTGAGCCGACGTTTTGTTGCCTCCCGAACGGCCCTTGAACGCTGGCTCGACTGTCGAAGCCGCAGCCAGCGTGCGGCTTTGGCTGTCATCTATCACCTGCGCGTAGATATGCTTCACGCTGCGAAAGACCGCAAGTCGCGGGCGTTCGCTCGTCCCTTCGAGTTTCTTGCGAATTCGGGCATGCACCGCTCTCCGAATTTCGCCGCTGTCTTTCTTTGCCATCTCTTCCTTCTCCGTCGCTGATTGCGCCAGCGGGGCGTCACTTCAGCTAATATCTGATTACTTGCCAGTCTTGCCGGGTTTGAGTTTCAACTGTTCGCCGGCGTAGCGCACTCCCTTGCCCTTGTAAGGATCGGGGCTGCGCAGGCTGCGCATATCTGCCGCCACCTGACCCACCTGCTGACGGTCTATGCCGGTGATAGTGATAGTGGTCTGATACTGCTGAATGGGTTTGTTGACGCGCTCAATCTTGACTTCGATTCCGGGAGGAATCGGGAATTCAATCGGGTGCGAATAGCCGAGGTTGAACAGCACTCTGCCCTTTTGCACTTCAGCCTTGTAGCCTACGCCAACGACATCGAGTTGACGTGTGAACCCGAGGGTCACTCCCGTGACGGCGTTTTGCACAAGCGCACGGGCAAGCCCGTGAAGCGCGGCCCGGTCATCAGACTCGCGCTCGGCGATGAGTTGATCGCCATCGAGTTTGAACTTGATCCCTTCCGGCACGCGAGTTTTGAGTGCGCCCTTAGGCCCGCTCACTTCGATGAAGTCACCGGCGAGATTGACCTTCATACCCTTTGGCACTGCTATCGGTTTTCTACCTATTCTCGACATTGAACCTACTCCGCTAATAAGTGATGAGTGATGAGTGATGAGTGATGAGCGCGATGAATTGACTCATCACTCATCTCTCACTACTCATCACTTTAATAGATGCGGCAGAGAATTTCGCCCCCGACTTTCCGGCGTCGCGCCTGTTTGTCGGTCATCAACCCGCGCGAGGTCGAAAGGATGTTGATTCCCAGTCCGCCAAGCACCTTAGGTATATTCCGGCTGTCGACATAGACCCGGCAGCCCGGTTTCGATATGCGTTCGATCCGGGTTATGACCTGCTCGCCTCTCGCGCCGTAGCGAAGGAAGAGGCGAATAGAGCGGCCCGGCCCTTCGCCTATCACCTTGTAGTTGTTTATAAACCCTTCATCTTTGAGCAGGCGCGCGATCTCCAGCTTGATCTTCGAAACCGGAACATCGACCTTCTGGTGCTTCGCCGCGCAAGCATTGCGCAGCCGCGTCATCATATCCGCGATTGGATCCGTCATCGTTTCTCCATCAGTGGTCGGTGGTCGGTGGTCGGTGGTCGGTATTTCTCACTGACCACTGATCACTGACCACTGCCCGTCTACCAACTCGATTTAGTCACGCCGGGGATTTGCCCTTCGAGCGCGAGATTGCGGAAGCATATTCTGCAAAGCGCGAACTTGCGCAGGTATCCGCGACCCCGACCGCATCGCAGGCATCGGTTATGAACCCGCGAAGTGAACAGGTTGAGGCTCATCCCCTCGGCCTTAGCACGCTTGATCGTCTTGCGATCAAGTTCGCCGTACTTTTCTTTAACCCGGCTTCTGGCGACCTCAAGCCTTCGCTTGAGCGTCTTCGCCTTGTGCATTGAAGATTCTCTTGCCATCACTCCTCATTTTCAGTTTTCAGTTTTCAGTTTTCAGTTTTCAGCAGGGCGGCTCTTAGTGAAAACTGGAAACTGGAAACTGAAAACTACTTCATAAACGGCATTCCGAACTGACGCAGGAGGGCGCGTCCCTCTTCGTCCGTGCGTGCCGTTGTGACGATTGAAATATTCATCCCGCGCGTGCGGTCGACTTTGTTGAAATCGATTTCGGGAAAGATCAACTGATCCTTGATCCCGATAGTATAATTGCCGCGCCCGTCGAAAGCGCGAGGGCTGACTCCGCGAAAATCGCGCACGCGCGGCAGCACGGCATTGATCAACCGGTCGAGGAATTCATACATTCTCTCCCCGCGCAAAGTGACTGAAACTCCTACCGGCATTCCGGCTCTCAGCTTGAATGCCGCGATTGATTTTTTGGCTCGCGTCACGACAGGCTTCTGGCCGCTGACGGTAGACAATTCATAGGCGGCCTGATCGAATACCTTAGGGTTGTTCTGCGCCTCGCGACCGACTCCCATGTTGAGGATTATTTTCTCAAGCCTGGGGACGGCCATCTGATTCGAGTAGTCGAACTCTTTCATCAGAGCCGGGATGATATCATTTTTGTAACGATCCTTGAGTCTCGCTGCCATACCTCAATCCTCTCGTCGCGTGATCGGCCCCGCGCCTCACGCTATTGTTTCTCTATCGTCGCGCCGCATTTTTTGCAGGCGCGGCTGCGGGAGTTGTCTGCAAGAACCTGATGGCCCACTCTTGTGGCCACGCCGCAGTGCGGACAGATGACCATCACATTCGACACATCTATCGGCGCTTCGCGCTCGATTATTCCGCCCTGCACGCCTCTGCGCGAGTTGGGCTTGGTGTGACGCTTGATGACGTTGACACCTTCTATGATCACTTTGCCCTTGCGGGGCAGCACCTCAATCACTCGCCCCTTCTTGCCTTCATCCTTGCCGCTGATTACGACCACACGGTCATTCTTCCTGACATTGATTTCTACGTTCATAACACCTCAGTGGGCGGTGGGCGGTGGGCGGTGGGCGGTATGCATGATTCTCACTGCACACTGCGCACTGCCTACTGCCCACTAATTCAAATCACTTCCGGCGCGAGGCTGACGATTTTCATGAATCTTCGCTCGCGCAACTCTCTCGCAATGGGACCGAAGACGCGGGTTCCGACAGGCTCGTTGTCGGCTTTGATTATCACCGCCGCGTTCTGGTCGAAGCGTATGTAGGTTCCGTCCCTGCGGCGCGTCTCCTTGCGCGTGCGAACGATCACGGCGCGCACGACCTGCCCTTTTTTGACCGCGCCATCGGGAGAAGCTTCTTTCACCGAAGCGGTTATAACATCGCCGAGTCCCGCGCGAAGTCCCGTGTGACCGCCGACCGGCAATATCATCGATATGCGCTTGGCCCCGGAATTATCCGCCACTTCCAGGATCGATCTCATCTGAACCATCTATCACCTCCACAGGAAGATGTTAGAGGTCAGATGTTAGATATTAGTGGCTGCTTATCGCTAACCTCTGTTCCTTACTAACATCTAGCATCTAACATCTAACATCTACTACCTAGCTTTTTGAACGATCTCGATCACGCGCCATCGTTTGCGCTTAGACAGCGGACGAGTCTCGATTATCTTCACGATGTCGCCAATGCCCGCGCCCAGATCATCGTGCGCCATGAATTTCGTGCGCCGTCGCACATATCTTTTGTACTTGGGATGGCGCACCAGTCGCTCGACTCTTACGACGACCGTCTTTTGCATTTTGTCGCTCGTTACCAGTCCAACCTTTTCCTGACGGCGGCGCTCGCGGGCCTTAGCCTCTGCGACCGGGGGGCTGTCTGCGCTAACAGTTTCCTTGTTTTCTTCTTCCATAGCTCCTCAACTCTAACGGCCCGCGGCAAGCTCTCGCTCGCGCAGGAGTGTGTTGACTCGCGCGAGGTCTTTTCGCTGCTCGCGGAGCGACTTGATTACATCGATATTGCCGAGCGCCAGTTTGAACCGCATCCTGAAAATCGATTCTTTAATCTCCCCGAGCTTCTCCCTGAGGTCTTCGTCCGACAGCGCGCGCAGTTCTTCAGCCTTCATACGAGTCCGCCTCCTTCCTGATCCTTGCGCGAGATGAACTTCGTTTTGATAGGCAGCTTCTGCGCCGCGAGACGTATGGCTTCCCGTGCTGTCTTTTCATCGACGCCTTCCATCTCGAAAAGTATGCGACCGGGCTTTACGACCGCGATCCATCCTTCAGGCGCGCCCTTGCCCTTGCCCATACGAGTTTCAGCAGGCTTCTTGGTTATGGGCTTGTCCGGGAATACCCGAATCCATATCTTGCCGCCACGCTTGATAAACCGCGTCATAGCCACGCGCGAAGCTTCGATCTGCTTGCCGGTGATCCACGCCGGTTCCAGAGCCTTCAGCCCGTACTCGCCGAATGAAATCTCCGAGCCGCGAATCGCCATCCCTCTCATCCGCCCGCGCTGCTGCTTGCGATACTTTACCTTCTTTGGAGTTTTATATTCTGCCATGTCAGTTCTCAGTTTTCGGTTTTCAGTTTTCAGTTCACAGCTTTCAGTCAGGACTGAAAACCGAGAACTGAAAATTGAAAACTATTACGGCCTTTTCGCAGGCCCGCGTCTCACGGTCAACTCATCGCCGCGATAAATCCAGACCTTCACTCCGATCACGCCGAAAGTGGTGTTCGCTTCGGCGAATCCGTAATCGATATCGGCGCGAAGCGTGTGCAGAGGCAAACGGCCCTGCAAATACCATTCTGACCGCGCGATCTCAGCCCCGTTCAACCGGCCCGACACGCGAACCTTGATCCCCTGCGCGCCGAATCGCTGGGCATTCTCGACGGCCCTTCGCATCGCGCGACGAAAAGCGATTCGCTTCTCCAACTGCTGGGCGATCTGTTCGGCCTGAAGTTGCGCGTTGAGTTCGGGCTTGTGAATCTCCTGAATGTTGACATAGACCTCGCGGCCCGTGCGCTCTTTGATCTCCTGCTTGAGCTTATCGATCTCAGCGCCCTTGCGACCGATGATGATTCCGGGTCGCGAAGTGTGAATGATGATCTTCAACTTGTTGGCCGCGCGCTCCACAGCAATATTAGAGACGCCCGCTCCGGCGAATCGCCCTTTCAATTCTTTTTTGAGCTTCAGGTCTTCGTGAAGCAGTTCCGAGTAATCGCGCTTGGCGATCCAGTTCGAATGCCAGCCGCGGTTGAACCCTAATCTGAATCCATATGGATGAACTTTCTGACCCACTTTGCCTCCCGTTTGAGTCTGGAGTCTGGAGTCGAGAGTCTGGAGTCGGTTATCTCGACTCTCCAGACTCCAGACTCTCTGGACTCTAGGACTCTTCTTTCGATTCCACCTCGATGGTGATATGGCTCTGCCAGCGACGCTCGCGATAAGCCCGACCCATCGGCGCGGGCCGCACTCTTCGACGATATTTCGTCGGCCCTAAATCAACTACAGCGCGCGAGACCACCAATCGGTCGACATCGACGGCGATGTTTAGCTGATCAGCCTTGTACTCGGCATTCGCTATGGCCGAGCGCAGAGTAATCTCGATGGGCGACGCAGCGCGCTTGTTCGAGCTTTTGAGTATCGCCAGCGCATCATTGACGTTTCGCCCGCGAATCAGATCGATGACGAGGCGCGCTTTCTGCGGCGAGCCTTTGATGTACTTTGCGACTGCTATTGCCTTCATCTTTTACTTCCCGCCCTTCTTCACAGTCTTGTCGCTTTTTTCAGGGTGGCCTTTGAACTGACGGGTGGGCGAGAACTCGCCCAGCTTGTGACCAACCATGTTCTCCTGAATATAGACGGGGATGAACTTTTTGCCGTTATGCACGGCTATCGTATGCCCGACCATTTCAGGAATGATCGTCGAACGGCGCGACCACGTTTTATGCACGCGCTTCTCGTTCGCCTGATTCATCTTCGTTATCGCCTTGAGCAGATGCTCATCGAGGAACGGCCCTTTTTTGATCGATCTTGCCATAGCTCTTCCAGTGTGCAGTGGGCGGTGGGCGGTGGGCAGTTCGGGCTTCTATACAGCCCACTGCTCACTGCCCGCTGCTCACTATTTTTTGCCTCTTCGCACGATGAATTTATCCGTGCGCTTGTTATTGCGAGTCTTATATCCGCGCGTTGGCTGCCCCCACGGCGTGACGGGGTTCCTTCCGCCCGAAGTCTTACCCTCGCCTCCGCCGTGCGGATGGTCTACGGGGTTCATAGCCACGCCGCGAACCTTCGGTCTTCGGCCCTGCCAGCGCGTGCGTCCGGCCTTGCCCAGCGATACGTTGCTGTGTTCTATGTTGCCTATCTGTCCTACGGTCGCATAGCACTCGATGTTGACTTTGCGAATCTCTCCCGAAGGCAGTCGAAGCTGCGCGAAGTCTCCCTCTTTGGCGACGAGTTGCGCCGCCGCTCCTGCAGCCCTGGCCATCTGCCCGCCCTTTCCGGGTCTTAGCTCGATGTTGTGAATCGTGGTTCCGAGGGGGATGTTTTTAAGAGGAAGGGCGTTTCCGGTGATGATGTCGGCTTCGGGGCCTGCAAGTATGGTCTGACCCACTTTCAAACCGACCGGCGCGAGTATGTATCGCTTATCTCCGTCGGCGTAATGCAGGAGGGCGATATGCGCCGAGCGGTTCGGGTCGTATTCGATGGTGGCGACTTTGGCCGGAATGCCGATCTTGTTTCGCTTGAAGTCGATTGCCCGATACTGCCGCTTCGATCCTCCCCCGCGACGACGCATGGTGATGCGCCCGTCGTTGTTGCGCCCCGATATTCGTTTCTTGGGCGCAAGCAGAGGCTTGTGCGGCTGGTCAGCGGTTAGCTCATCGCGAGTGAGATAAGTCTGATATCGTCGCGCCGGTGATGTCGGTGTTAGCTTCTTGATTCCCATCGCTTCCTCAAAGTAGATGTTAGATTTTAGAGGTCAGATGTTAGTGAAGCTGCCAGCCTGACGGCTAACATCTAACATCTATCCTCTAACATCCTTAAATAATGTCGTCGTAGAGAACCTGCTTTTCGCCCTTTCGAACAGTGACGTAAGCTTTTTTCCAGTCGGGCCGACGGCCCATCTGGCGGCGCATTCCCCAACGTTTCTCTTTGCCCTGAAAATTGGCCACGCGCACATGGGCGACTTTCACGCCCATGATTTTTTCAACCGCCGCCTTGATCTCGGGCTTGGTCGCGCGGCGGTCGACCTTGAATACCAAAAGCTGCGTGTCGTTGCCCGCGCGCCCGAACGATTCAGGCTCGTCTTTCATCTTGAGCGCCTTCTCGGTCACTAGCGGCCCTTTGATAACATCCCAGATGCTCTTCATTGCGAGTCTCCTATTTGCTCAACTGCCTGTCCAATTCCTGTGCCGCGTCGCGCGTTATCGCAACGTGCTCGTGAGTGAGCAGGTTGTAGACATTCACTCCATCCGGCGGCACATAAGCGATTCCGGGCAGATTGCGCGACGAGAGCGCGAGATTGTCATTGTCGAGCGAAGCGACGATGAGCGTATGTCCGCCGAGTCCCAATCGTTCGAGCAGGGCAGCAAATTCTTTGGTCTTGTGCGACGAAAGATCGAAATTTTCGACTATGACCAATCCGCCCTCGCGCAATCTCTCGGACAGCACCGAGCAGATAGCGCCGCGCCGCATCTTTTTGGGAACCCGATAAGACCAGTCTCTCGGCTGCGGGCCGTGAACATTTCCGCCCCCCTTCCACAGCGGGCTGCGGAGGCTGGCTATGCGGGCGCGTCCCGTCCCTTTCTGCTTCCAGAGTTTTTTGCCCGACCCTGAAGTGTTGCCGCGCGTCTTTGTAGCCGAAGTTCCGGCCCTCTGATTGGCCAGATAGCTCTTGACCGCGAAGTAGATGAGCTTCTTGTTGAGCGGAGCGTCGAAAACTTTTTCCGACAACTCTATCTCATCGACTTCCTCGTTACTGAGATTTTTCACCTTCACAACAGGCATTTTGTTTCGCTCCGTCAGGAGTCAGGAGTCAGGAGTCAGGAGTCAGAATCTTTTGGAGTCGTTATTCTGACTTCTGACTTCCGACTTCTGACTTCTCATTTCTGTGTTTTCCTGATCAGCACATAAGCTCCGGTCGGGCCGGGAATAGCGCCGTGAATCAGAAGCAGGTTGTTTTCCAGATCGACGGCGACCACTCGCAGGTTCCTGATAGTCTTGCGCTCGTTTCCCATGTGACCGGCCATCTTCGTGCCTTTGATCACGCGAGACGGATAGGCCGAAGCGCCTATCGAACCGGGCGCGCGGTGAAACATCGAACCGTGCGTGGCGCGTCCGCCGCCGAATCCGTGACGCTTGATGAATCCGGCAAAGCCTCTTCCTTTCGAGCGGCCAATCACATCGACCAGATCGTCTTCGTTGAAGATATCGACCAAAACCTTATCGCCGACATTCGTCGCCTCATCGCTGGCCTCGATTCGCACTTCGCGCAGAATGCGTGTGGGTGGCACGCCCGCCTTTTTGAAGTGGCCTTCGGTCGGCTTGTTGATGCGACGCGGCGGCTTCTCTTCGACCAGACCGAGTTGAACAGCATTGTAGCCGTCGGTGTTGACGGTCTTCTTTTGAATGACGACGCAGGGGCCGGCTTTCAACACCGTCACGGGAGTGACCGTGCCGTCGGACGCAAAAACCTGAGTCATCCCCATCTTTCTGCCGATTATACCGTTGACCATAATCCATCCTGAGTCTGGAGTCTGGAGTCTGGAGTCTGGAGTCTGGAGTCCGTTGACTCTCGACTCCAGACTCCAGACTCCAGACTTTTATTTATGCTCCTTGCCGAAGGCTTTGATTTCGACATCCACTCCTGCCGGAAGATCGAGCTTCATCAACGCATCGACCGTCTGCGGCGTTGGGTCGAGTATGTCCATCAACCGCTTGTGAGTGCGAATCTCGAACTGCTCGCGCGATTTTTTATCGACGTGAGGGCTGCGCAGCACGGTGTATTTGTTCTTGACCGTCGGAAGCGGGATAGGCCCCGCAACACGCGCCCCCGTGCGCTTGGCAGTGTCTACGATCTCAGCAGTAGACTGATCAAGCACTCGGTAATCATAAGCCTTGAGGCGAATTCTTATTTTCTCATTCAACATGCTTCATTCTCCGTAGAGCCGCATTTTTCTGCGCCTCTGCCGCAACTGATCTATTCGATGATCTCAGAGATGGTTCCTGCTCCTACCGTTCGCCCTCCCTCTCTTATCGCAAACCTCAATCCCTTCTCCATCGCTATCGGCGTGATCAACTCCACTTCCAACTGGCTGTTGTCTCCCGGCATCACCATCTCCACTCCTTCCTTCAACTGCGCCACTCCTGTCACGTCCGTCGTCCGAAAATAA
>Ga0187893_10002500_pt1 | contig 40217 bp, 30 predicted proteins | sample MA1701074metaG_FD_139574 | JGI IMG/M metagenome (GOLD analysis project Ga0187893, IMG submission 139574) | White microbial mat communities from a basaltic lava cave in the Kipuka Kanohina Cave System on the Island of Hawaii, USA - MA170107-4 metaG ...
GCAGACGCGCGCGCTCAACTTGCTCGAGCAAATCCAGCTGTAGACAGAAACCCGACCCCCGATCTCATCTCAAGTGCACGTCGCACAAGCAAAATCTCGTGTCGTGGCTACAGGAACTTCGGGTTAACCCGGCAAGGCGCTTCTGGCTTCCCTTGAAGCCCATCGCCCTCGAAGGGTCCCGCGACCTGCTTCCCGGCGTTCAGCGCAGCAGCTCGGCGTCGGCCTCGCGGCGAGCGAAGCTGTCGTGGCGGGCCAGAAAAGAAGAAAGCCCGCCGGCAAGGCGGGCTCCCTGAATACCGCTCCCCTTGTCTATCGGATTCGTGCAGCGCGTCGCCGCCCCGTCCAGATCCCGGCCAGCGCGGCGCCGAGCAGCAGCAGCGTTCCGGGCTCCGGCACCTTGCGCGTATCGCCGGTCACCAGTTGAAGTTTGAAGTTGTCATTGCCGTCCGTGAGCCCCGCGGTGCCGTTCCCGAACACCGGGTTGTAGGCGATGAACAGCCAGTCGGTGGCGAAGACCGCGTTGCCGATCGACTTGGCGGTGTTCTGCGCCAGGTCCGCGTAGTTGCCGATCAGCGTCCAGCCGGCCGCCAGCAGGCCGGTAGTGCCGCCGTAGGTCCTGCCGCTCAGCGCGGCGCCGTTCGACGCGAGCACGGTGATGTCGGCATCCCCGCTGACGTAGCCGACGGTGACTTCCTTCAGATTCACCTGGGTCGCGCCGAAGCTGATGCGAACCGAATCGTAACGCTGGTTGTTGTCCACGGCGTGCTCGGGGGCGATGGTGTTGCCGATCGTGCCCTCGCAGCGGTCGCCACCGTTCGAGCTGCAGCTGGTCGTGTCGTTCGTTCCGTCGCGGTTCGTGACGCCCATCCCGCCACCATAGAGCCCGAGGTAGGCGCTATCGATCACGACGTTCGAAGTCGTGACCATGCCGACGGTCTGGTCGGCCGTGTTCGACCAGGCACTCGCCGTCGCCGTGATGCTGCTGGAGGCCACGGACCGCGTGTTCGCGAACGCGCCGCTGTTGAGCGCGTTCTCCGTGCTCGAGGAGAAGTCCCAGTTGATGTTCGCCGCCCCCGCCGACGCAGCGACGAACGCGCTGCCGACCGCCAGAGCCAACTTGCTTATCGTTCTGCTGACCATGTCCTCGTTACCTCTCCGCTTGCTTCCCCGCCAGACTTTTAGCAAGCCGCATACCAGAGCAGTTTTCCATTCTGGATCAATATCTTGCGTGCTGTGATCCCGAGGACAGCCGCGCCCGTGTAAGAAGGTGCGACAGTCCTTTCCCGGAATCATCCCGCATCACCGGACCGCAAGCTCCCGCGACAGCTTCTTCGCCTCGGACTGCCCCTCGAACGCGATCCCGTCGCGCAGCGCGGGCTCGAGCTCCCGCCGCGCCTCGTCCCGCCGCCCGAAGCGGGCGAGCGCGGACGCGAGGTGATAGCGGATCTCGGGGTTGTCCGGCGCGCGCAGCCGCGCTTCCCGCAGGTGCCGCAGGCCCGCGTCGAGCTGTCCTTGCTGCACGAGAATCCAGCCGAGCGTGTCCTGGACCGCCGCGTCGCGCGGCGCGAGGCGATGGGCCCGCTCGGCCAGCTCGAAGGCGCGCTTGTCGCCCTGGCTCGCGAGGATGTTGGCGAGATTGTTCAGCACCGCCGCGTCGTCGCCTTCGAGGCGCAGCACCTGCTCGTAAGCGGCCCGCGCGCCGCTCGCGTTCCCCTCGCGCGCGTACGCTTCGGCGAGCGCGCGCTGGGCGACGCTATCGCGCGTGTGCATCGTGACCCAGGATTCGACGAACCGGGTTGCCGCGCGGGCGTCACCCGACTGGACGAGCGCCTGGTAGAGGCGCATCGCATTCACGGTCGAGGCGTCCTTGCCGAGCGCGGTCTGGTAGCCGGCGATCGCTTCGGCGTGGTTCTTGCGCGTCATCGCCACGTCGGCCTGGAGCCGGTAGCCCTCCGGGCGAACCGGGTAGGCACCGACGATCGCCTTCGCCCGCTTCTCTGCCTTGGCCGTCTCGCCGCCGCGCAGCTCGACCTCGGTCAGCAGCACCTGGGCCGGGAGGTGGTCCGGCTTGGCCGCCAGCGCCTTCTCCAGGCTGTAGGCCGCGCCCTGCGGGTTCTTCGCGAGCAGCTGGAACCGCGCGATGTCGGTTTGCCACTGCGGGTCGGACGACGCGAGCCGGGTCATGCGCCCGAACACCGTCTGCGCCTCCTTGTCGTTGCCCAGCGCGAGGTAGGCGCGCCCCAGCGTCGCCAGCGCGTGCAGGTTCTCGGGCGCGTCGGCTTCCATCTGCTTCGCGATCTCGAGCGCCTTCTCCGGCGCGCGCTGGCGGATGTAAATGCCGGCCAGGCGGTCCGCGATCGCGACGTTGCGCCGCTCGATCGCGCGCGCCCGCTCGAGCCAGCGCACGGCTTCCTCCATCCGTCCGGCGCGCTCCTCGACCGCCGCGAGCTCGAGCATCGCCGGGGTGTTCTTCGGCCGGTCGCGCAGAAAGCGCTGGAGGCGCGAGCGGGCCTCGTCGAGCTTCGCTTCCTGGAGGTCGAGCTTGGCGAGGTTCAGCTGCGGCGCCGCGAACGACTGATCGGCCTCGATCGCCTTCGCGAACGCGGCCCGCGCTCCCGCCCCGTCTCCCGCCGCCGCCCGCGCGGTCCCGAGCAGGTTCAGCGCAGCGGCATTTCCGGGCTCGCGCTTGACGACGGATTCCGCGACGGCGACCGCCTCCCTGGTTCGACCCCGCTTGAGATAGAGCACCGCGAGCGGAAACCCGGCGCGCAGCTGGCCCGGGTCCTTGCGGAGCGCCTGCTCGAGGTGCCCGATCCCGACATCCGATCGCCCGGCGCCGAGGAGGCTCAAGCCGAGCGTCGCGTGGATGTCGGATGCGCCGCCGCTCGCGGCGAGCGCCTTCTCGAGGTACTCGTTCGCCGCCTGGTACCGCCGCTGCGCCAGGTAGGCGCTGGCGAGGAGGGCGAGCGTCTCGGCGTCGCCCGGCGCCGCGGCCGCCGCCGGCTCGAGGGCGGCGATCGCGCCGCGCGCGTCCCCTTGCGCGAGCAGCACCGATCCGAGCACCCGCCGGGCGCCGACGTGGTTGGGCGTGACCCGCAGGAGATCCTGCAGGCACGTGCGCGCCTTCTCGTTGTTGCCGAGGCTGTAGTGCGCGACGCCGCACAGCAGCAGGAGCTGGGGCATGCGGCGGAGGAGCTGGTCGCGCGGCATCGCGTCGACCACGGTCGCGACCGCGACGAGGTTCTCGCGCGCGCCCGCCGGGTTGCCGCGCTTGCCGAGGTAAACCGCGCGCAGGTAGTTCGCCCGCGGATCGTCCGGGGCCTCGCGCTTGAGCACGGCGAGGTCGCTCTCGACGGCCGCCTCGCGGCCGAGATCGATCAGCAGCGAGACGCGCGCAACCCGCGCGTCCGCCTGCTTCGGGTTCGCTGCCAGCGCGCGGTCGAACGCGGCCAGCGCACCGTCGACGTCCCCCGCCGCCAGGGCGAGCGAACCCTTGAGCGTCCAGAGCCGCGCCATGTCCGGCGCGGCCGCGATCGCCTCGTCTGCGATCTTCGCGGCTTCGGCGCGGCGGCCGACCTCGGCGAGCAGCTCGGCGTAGGAGAGCAGCACCGGCGCCGACCGCGGGTCGATCCGGCGCGCCTCCTCGAACGTGCGGAGCGCGGACTTCGTGTCGCCGAGCCCTTTCTGCGCGTGCCCGCGCAGCAGGTACAGGTCGGTGCGCTTCGCCGGCGGGAACGAATCGACCGGGAACCGCTCGAGCAGCGCTTCGTACTTGCCCTGGTCGAACAGCGCCTGGGCCATCGGAACGGCGACTTCGGAACGGTCGATGCCGAGCTGCAGCGCCTTGGTGAAGGCTTCCTCCGCGCCCGCGGGATCGCCGGTCTCCAGCTGCGCCCGGCCGATCAGCGCCAGTGCCGGCAGGTGACCGGGATCCTCGCGTAGCGCGTTCTTGAGCTGGACGATCGCGCCGGCCGCGTCCTTGCGCTCGTAGCGGGCAACCGCATCGTCGTAGTAGGTCCCGGCCCGGCCGCTTTTCTGGGCGGCAGCCTGGCCGGGGAGGCCGCCGAGCACCGCAATGGCGATCGCCGCGGCGGCGAGGCTGGCGAAGGGAGTCCGGAAGCAGCTGCTGGTCATGGAATGGAGTGCTTGCAGCCCGCCCGCGGCAGGCCAGAATGCGATCAGCTCGAGTCTGCACCAGTCCACTGCGTTCCACGCGGCGGGGCAAGGTAAAAGTCTGTGAACTGGGCGGGAAAAATCCTCTGCACCGCACCACCGGCCATCAGGCCGAGTGCGTCGGGACCTCCCGGCGGATTACAATCGACATCCGCTGACAGGAGCTAGAAATTGTGCTAAGAATACCTCTTAAGCCGCTGATTTATCTGAAAGAGGAGGGGAAAATGACTCACTGCACTCAGGTCGGGCTATTCGCGCGCACTCAGGTCAGGCAAGCGGCACATCTGCTCGGCGTGCTCACCCTCGGATTGCTCGCGCTCGCGGGCTGCGCGACGCCCGACCATCCGCCCGCGCCGCGCGACGCCGCGACGCCCGACTACAAGTACGTCATCGGGCCGCTCGACACCGTCAACATCATCGTCTGGCGCAATCCCGAGCTCTCGATGAGCGTGCCGGTCCGTCCGGATGGAAGGCTCACGACGCCGCTCGTCGAGGATCTCCCCGCGCTCGGCAAGGACTCGACGACGCTCGCGCGCGACATCGAGAAGGCGCTCGCCAAGTACATCCGCGATCCGGTGGTCACCGTCATCGTCACCAGCTTCCAGGGACCCTACGACCAGACGATCCGCGTCATCGGCGAGGCGGCGAAGCCGCAGACGCTCGCCTACCGGCAGAACATGACGATCCTCGACGTGATGATCGCGGTGGGCGGCCTCACCGATTTCGCAAACGGCAACGCTGCCACGATTCTCCGCACCGCGGAGGGCGGGAAGATCTACAGCGTCAAGCTGCGGGATCTCGTGAAGCGCGGCGACTTCAGCGCGAACGTCGACGTGAAGCCGGGCGACATCCTGATCATTCCGCAGAGCTGGTTCTAGCCGCCGGTCATGGACGAGCTGCTCGCCCAGGTCATCGCCTACCTTCGCGGCATCTGGCGCCGCCGGTGGATCGGAGTCGCCGCGGCGTGGCTCGTCGGGCTGATCGCGGCCGGCGTGGTCTTGCGCATGCCCGACCAGTACGAGGCGGCCGCCAGGGTCCACGTGGACACGCAGTCGGTCCTGCGGCCGCTGCTCTCGGGGCTCGCCATACAGCCCAATCTCGACCAGCAGGTCGCGCTCGTGAGCCGCACGCTGATCAGCCGGCCCAACGTCGAGCGGCTGATCCGCATGACCGACATGGACCTGAAGGTCACCTCGCCGTCGGAGAAGGAGGCGATGATCGAGACGCTCCAGCGCACGCTGAAGATCTCCGGATCGGCGCCGCGTGACAACCTCTACTCGATCAGCTACCGGGATTCCAGCCCCGACCAGGCGAAGCGCGTGGTCCAGTCGCTGCTGTCGATCTTCGTCGAGTCGAGCCTCGGCAACACGCGCAAGGACACCGACACCGCGCGGCGGTTCATCGAGGAGCAGATCCGGCAGTACGAGAAGAAGCTCGAGGAGGCGGAAGCCCGCCTCAAGGACTTCCGCCTGAAGAACATGAATCTCATGGGCGCCGACGGCCGCGACTACTTCGCCCGCATGGCCGCGCTCGGCGAGGCGCTGAACAACGCCAAGCTCGAGCTGCGGGCCGCGGAGCAGTCGCGTGACGCGCTCAAGCGCGAGCTCGCGGGCGAAGAGCCGGTGTTCCTCCCGGAAGCGCCGGCCGGCACGCCCGGGGCGCCGGCCTCCGAGCTGGACGCGCGGATCGAATCGCAGAAGAAGGCGCTCGACGAGCTGCTCCGGCGTTACACGGATCAGCATCCCGACGTGGCCGGGACGCGGCGGCTCATCCAGCAGCTCGAGGAAGAGCGCAAGCAGGAGCTTGCGGCGCGCGCCAAGGTCGCAACGGGGTCGGGCCAGCGGCCGGCGATCAACGTTAACCCGGTCATCCAGCAGCTGAAGATCGCGCTCGCCGAGGGCGAGGCGAACGTCGCCTCGCTCCGCGCAAGGGTGGGCGAGCTGGAGTCCCGCCACGCGCAGCTCCGCGCGGCGGCCCGCATGCAGCCCGAGCTGGAAGCGGAGCTGACCCAGCTCAACCGCGACTACGATATCCAGAAGAGGCAGTACGAGAGCCTGGTCACGCGCCGCGAGTCGGCGGCGATCTCGGGCAGCATGGACGCGACCGCGGGCGTGGCCGACTTCCGCGTCATCGACCCGCCGATCGTCGCGCCGAAGCCGGTGGCACCGAACCGACTGCTGCTCCTTCTCGGCGCGCTCGCCGGGGCGCTCGCCGCGGGCGTCGCAGCGAGCTTCCTCGTGAGCCAGGTCTTTCCGACGGTTCACGACCTGCGCCGGCTGCGCGAGCTGGGCGCTCGCCCCGTCCTCGGCAGCGTGACGATGCTCCCGAACCCCGAAACCGTTCGCCAGCGCCGCCGGGGCACGTGGCTGTTCGCCGGCGGCGTAGCCGGCCTCATCGCCGCCTACGGCGTCGCGATCGGCCTGCTCGCCTGGAAACTGGGCATCTAGCAAAGGAGTCCGGTGAGTCTCATCGAACAGGCCGCGAAGCGGCTCGAGGAGCTCCGCAACAGCGGGGTGGACGTCCCCGACGCGCTCGTCGACGAGCGGCCCGACGGGGCCGGTAGCACGCCTGGTCCGGCCTTCGCGCGCGCAGCGGTGCGGGTGCCTCCAGCCGAGCGTCCGGCGGCGGCCGAGGCGCCACCCGCGCGCGCTGCTCCGCCCAAGCGGGAAGATGCCCTCGCGGTCTCGCGGACCGTGCGCATCGACCTCGAGCGGCTGGCGGCGCGGGGCTTCGTGACGCCCGACGCGCCCCGGACGCAGCTCGCCGCCGAGTTCAGGACGATCAAGCGCCCGCTGCTCGCGAACGCGCAGCCCAGCGCGGTCGGCCGGTCGCGCAATGCGAACCTCGTCATGGTGACGAGCGCGATCGCGGGCGAGGGGAAGAGCTTCACCGCACTCAACCTCGCGATGAGCATGGCGATGGAGCTCGACAACACCGTGCTGCTCGTGGACGCCGACGTCGCCCACCCGGTGATCCTGGACATTCTCGGCGTGCCGTCGAGCAAGGGCCTGATGGACGTCCTGACGAACCCGAAGCTCGATCTGTCCAGCGTGATCCTGCGGACGAACGTCGAGAAGCTCGCCGTTCTCCCGGCGGGCGCGCAGCAATCGCGTGCGACCGAGCTGCTCGCGAGCGACGGCATGACCCGCCTGGTCGACGAGATGGCCGCGCGCTATCCCGACCGGATCATCATCTTCGACTCGCCGCCGCTCCTCCTCACCACCGAGTCGCCGGTCCTCGCCGCCCACATGGGCCAAGTCGTGGTGGTGGTCGAGGCCGAGCGCACCGCCGAGGGCACGCTTACGCAGGCGCTGGCGAAGATCGAGAAGTGCCCGATCGTGATGACCCTGCTCAACAAGGCCCGCGCCCCGAACCTCGGGTCGTACTACGGGTACGGCTACCGGTACGGGCTAGAACAACAAGGGCCGGCAAAGGACGGGGAGTGAAGGCGAGCGCACCGCGCCCCCGGACGTTGACCGTGATTGCAGCGAACTCCGCCGTGGCGCTGGGTTACGCGGGGGGGCTGGTGTCGGCCCCGGCCGCCGCGGAAAACTGGCGCCTCACCCCCAGCGTCTCGGTGCGCGAGAGCTACACCAACAACGCGAACCTGGCGCCCTCGGGCCAGGCGCAGTCGAGCTTCGTCACTTCTGCGAGCGCCGCGGTCGGAGTGACCGGGAATGGCGCGCGCGCGCAGCTCAACGGCACGGCGGCGGTGCAGGGCGTGCTGTACGCCGGCGACTACAGCGTCAACAACAGCAGCAACAGCTTCTTCGTCCAAGCGAACCTGCTCGGGAGCGTCGAGGCGATCGAGAAGTTCTTCTTCGTCGAGGGCGCCGTCAGCGTCAGCCAGCAGTACCTGTCGCCGTTCGCGGCGCAGCCGGCAGGCAACATCGGCGTCACCGACAACCGGTACACGAGCGTCGGCTTCCGCTTGAGCCCGTACATCAAGGGGGTGTTCGCCGGCGGCACGACCTACCTGCTCCGCTACGACGTAATCTGGAGCAACGTCGGCAACGCCCAGAACCTGTCGGGCTCGACATCGTCGTACGCGCAGCGCTGGACCGGCCGGATCGACAGCCCGATCCGCACCTTCGGCTGGAGCATCGACGCAATTGCCAACAGCACGGAGTTCACGAACCAGCAGGCGGTGACGAACGAGATCGTGCGCGGGTACCTCAAGTACCGCCCCGACCCGCAGGTGCTCCTCTACGGCATCGGCGGCTACGAGTGGAACAACTACTACGTCACCCAGTCGAGCGACATCGTGTACGGCGTCGGCGGCGAGTGGCGCCCGACCGAACGCACGGACGTCAGGGGCAACTGGCAGCACCGGTTCTTCGGGGCCGAGTACCTCGCCGCCGTGACGCACCGCAACCCCTACACCGCATTCAACGTCAACGCGTCGCAGAACATCAGCACCTACCCGCAGCAGCTCTTCGCCGCACCGGCCGGCGGCGACGTCGCCGCGCTCGTGAACGCTGCGTTCACGACGCGAATTCCCGATCCGGTGCAGCGCGCGGAAGCGGTGCAGAGCTTCCTGCAGTCGAGCGGGCTTCCCGGCACCCTGCAGTCGCCGCTGAACTTCTACGTCCAGCAGGTGTTCCTGTACGAGCAGCAGTCGGCGACCTTCACCCTGCTCGGCGTGCGGAACTCGACCGCGTTCACGCTGTACAACCGCAAACAGGAGGTGATCTCCGGCGGGACGGGCGTCGCGCTGCCGGCGCCGTTCGGCGCGCTCAACAACAACACCCAGCGCGGCGCGTCGATCGCGTTCAGCCACCGGCTGACGCCGGTCACCGACCTGACCGCGACCGCGACGCGCTACCAGACGATCGCCACGGCGCCCTTCTCCGGAACGTCGACGACCAACACGTTTCTCCTTACGGCCACGCGGAAGCTGAGCCCGCGAACCGACGCCTTCACCGGCGTGACCTACAGCGATTTCAACTCGGACGTTGCGCCCGACTACACCGCGTTCACGGTGTTCGTCGGCCTCGGCCACCGATTCTGAGCGAGCACCGATGTACGAAGCCTTCTACGGGCTGGCGGGGAAGCCCTTCCAGCTCAATCCGGACCCCGAGTTCTTTTTCGCGAGCCGGGGCCACGCGCGCGCGTACGCGTACCTCCAGTACGGCCTGTACCAGAGCGAGGGGTTCATCGTCGTCACCGGCGACGTCGGCGCCGGCAAGACCACGCTCGTGCGGAGCCTGCTCAAGCGGCTCGACACGACCAAGGTCGTCGCGGCGCAGATCGTCACCACGCAGCTCGACGCCGAGGACCTCCTCCGGGCGGTCGCCGCGACCTTCGGCGTGCCGGCGCGCACGAACGACAAGGCCCAGCTCCTCGCCAACCTCGAGGCGTACTTCGTCTCGCTCGTGCTCGAGCGCAAGCGCGCGCTGCTGGTGGTGGACGAGGCGCAGAACCTCACCGCGCGCGCGGTCGAGGAGCTGCGGATGCTCTCGAACTTCCAGCTCGACAACCGCGCGCTGCTGCAGAGCTTCCTCGTCGGCCAGCCGGAGCTGCGCCAGGTGCTCCACAGCGGCCAGCTCCAGCAGCTGCGCCAGCGCGTGATCGCCTCGTACCACCTCGGACCGATGGACCGGCCCGAGACCCGCGCCTACGTCGAGCACCGCCTCAAGCACGTCGGCTGGAAGGGCGATCCCGCGTTCGACGCCGACGCCTTCGAGGCGATCCACGGCGCCTCCGGCGGCATCCCGCGGCGGGTCAACCTAGTCTGCAACCGCGTGATGCTCGCGGGCTATCTCGGCGAGAAGCACCAGCTCGGCGCGGCCGACGTCCGCGCGGTCGCGAACGAGATCCAGCGCGAGCTCGGGCCGGAGACGGTGTCGAATCCGATGGCGCCGACCGGTTCCGCACCACGGCCGGCCGCGACGAACCTGCCCGTGCCGATCGGCCAGCTCCGCGCGAACGAAAGCGAGATCGCGCGGCTCGAGGAACGCGTCACGCGCCTCGAGCGGCTGCTGCACTCCACGGTGAGCCTCGTGCACTCGCTCGCCGAGCGCGACCAGCAGGGCCGCAATACGCGGAACGGCTAAGGGAAGGACAGGACGGCACTCCGATGGGCGCGAATCCCGTGCTGGCCGGGCCGGTCCTCTGCGTCGTCGGCGCGCGCCCGAACTTCATGAAGATGGCGCCGCTGCTCGCGGCGTTCGCGCGCGAGCCCGCGCTGCCGCGGGCGGTCCTCGTGCACACCGGCCAGCACTACGATGCATCGATGAGCGACCGGCTCTTCGCCGACCTGCAGCTCCCGGCCCCCGACCTGAACCTCGAAGTCGGCTCCGGCACGCACGCCGTGCAGACCGCCGAGGTCATGCGCCGCTTCGAGCCGGTGCTCGACCGGTACGGCCCGTCCGTGGTGCTCGTGGTCGGGGACGTGAACTCGACCCTGGCTTGCAGCCTGGTCGCGGTGAAGCGGCACGTCCCGGTCGCGCACGTCGAGGCGGGCCTGCGCAGCTTCGACCGCGGCATGCCGGAGGAGATCAACCGCGTCCTCACCGACCAGATCGCCGATCTCCTCTACACCACCGAGCGGTCGGCCGCCGCGAACCTCGCGCGCGAGGGCGTCGCGGCCGAGCGGATCGTGTTCGCCGGCAACGTGATGATCGACTCGCTGCGCGGCAGCCTGTCGCGCGCAGTGCCGCCGGCGGAAACCCTGCGGCGCGCGGGGCTCGATCCCGCGCCGGCACGGAACGAGCGGGGGTTCGGCGTCGTCACCCTGCACCGTCCGGCGAACGTCGACCGGCCGGACGCCTTGCGCGAATGCCTCGAGATCCTGCGCTCGGCGAGCGCGAAGCTGCCGCTCGTCTGCGCGCTCCACCCGCGCACGCGCGGCAACGTGGAGCGATTCGGCCTTTCCGACCTGCTCGCGACGCCGGCGATCGCCGTCCTGCCGCCCCAGGGCTACCTGGAAATGCTCGGGCTGATGGCGAGCGCCGCCGTCGTGCTCACCGACTCGGGCGGGATGCAGGAGGAGACCACCGCGCTCGGCGTGCCGTGCCTGACGATGCGCGAGAGCACCGAGCGCCCGATCACCGTCGACGAGGGCACCAACACCATCGTCGGGCGGGACGCTGGCCCGACCTTGCGCGCGATCGACGAGATCCTCGCCGGCGGCGGCAAGCGCGGGCGCGTGCCCGAGCTCTGGGACGGGCGCGCCGCCGGGCGCATCGCGACGCACCTCGGCGCCTGGATCGCCGCCCGGCACGCGACCGAGGCGGCCTAGCCCGATGCGCGCGCCGATCAAGGCCCGGCGGGTCGTCGTCAACGCCCTCACCGTGGACGTCGAGGACTACTTCCAGGTGTGGGCGCTCGCGCCGTGGTTCCCGCGTGCGAAGTGGGACGAAGCGCCGTGCCGGATCGAGCGCAACGTCGACCTCATCCTCCAGCTCCTCGGGGACGCCGATGCCCGGGGGACGTTCTTCACCCTCGGCTGGATCGCGGAGCGCTACCCCCAGCTCGTCCGCCGCATCGCCGCGGCCGGGCACGAGATCGCGAGCCACGGCTACGCGCACAGCCGGGTGAACGAGCTCGAGCGCGAGGCGTTCCACGCCGACATCCTGCTCGCCAAGGCGATCCTCGAGGACGTGATCGGCGCGGAAGTGAAGGGCTACCGCGCGCCGAGCTTCTCGATCACCACGGAAACCGCGTGGGCCCACGACTGCATCGTCGAGGTGGGCTACCGCTACAGCTCGAGCATCTACCCGATCCGGCACGATCACTACGGCATTCCCGATGCGCCGCGCTTCCCCTATTACTCGCGCCCCGAGCTGCTCGAGGTGCCGATCACGACCACCCGGTTCTTCGACCGCAACTGGCCGGCGGGCGGCGGGGGCTACTTCCGCTTGCTGCCCTACCCCGTGTCGAAGTGGTCGATCCGCCGCGTGAACGAGGTCGAGGAGCAGGCGGCGATCTTCTACTTCCACCCGTGGGAGCTCGACCCGGAGCAGCCGCGGGTCAACGGCGCGGGGCTCAAGACGCGCGTCCGGCATTACCTGAATCTCGACCAGACCGAGGGGCGGCTGCGAAGGTTGCTCGGCGACTTCCACTGGGGCCGCGTCGACCGCGTGTTCCTGGGGGAGGAGGCGTGATGGCTCGACCGGCCCTCATTCCGGCGAGGCGAGCGCCGCTCGCCGGGGCGACGGCCCACGGGGTCGCATGAAGCTCAGCGCCACCGAGCTCCCCCAGGCTTCCGCGACCGGGAGCCTCCGCGTTCGCCAGGCCGAGGCCGCCGACCTCGCGCGCTGGGATGCGTTCGTCGAGCGCTGCCCCGAGGCCACGTTCTTCCACCGCTCAGGCTGGAAGGAAGTCCTCGAGTCGGTGTTCCGGCACCGGACGTTCTATTTTCTCGCCGAGCGGGACGGCGAGATCGCGGGCGTGCTGCCGCTCGCGCAGGTGCAGAGCTGGCTGTTCGGCCACTCGCTCGTCTCGCTGCCGTTCTGCGTCTACGGCGGAGCCGCGGCGACCGACCCCGTCGCGGTGCCCGCGCTGCACGCCGCCGCCCGCGAGCTCGCCGGCGAGCTCGGCGTCGATCATCTCGAGCTGCGCAACCGGTTCGCGCGCGAACCCGGCTGGCCGCGGCAGGATCTCTACGTGACGTTCCGCAGGGCGATCCTGCCGGAGGTCGAAGCGAACCTGCTCGCGATTCCGCGCAAGCAGCGCGCGATGGTGCGCAAGGGCATCCAGCGTGGCCTGCGCAGCGAGCTCGACGCTTCCGTCGACCGGTTTTTCGCGCTCTACGCCGACAACGTCCATCGCCACGGGACGCCGGCGCAGTCGGAGCGCTACTTCGCGACGCTGCTGCGGGTGTTCGGCAAGGACGCGGAAGTGCTCACCGTGCTGGCCCCCGGCGGCGAGCCGGTCTCGAGCGTGCTCTCCTTCTACTTCCGCGACGAGGTGCTGCCCTACTACGCGGGCGATGCCGAGGCGGCGCGCGAGCTCGCGGCGAACGACTTCAAGTACTGGGAGCTGATGCGCCGCGCGTGCGAGCGCGGCCTGCGCGTGTTCGACTACGGCCGCAGCAAGCGCGAAACCGGCTCCTTCGACTTCAAGAGGAACTGGGGGTTCGAGCCGGAGCCGCTGCACTACGAGTACGTGCTCCGCCGCGGCGACGCGGTGCCGCAGCACAACCCGTCGAACCCGAAGTACCGGGCGATGATCGCGCTTTGGCGCCGGCTGCCGGTGCCGGTGGCGAACGCGCTCGGACCGCGCATCGTGCGCGGCCTGGGCTGAGGCCCGCCGTCCGCGCCGTCGCCGGATCGATCCGTGAAGCCCGAAGCCGACTTCCCCCTGCCCGCCGCGATGCAACCGCCGGCGGACGCCCGCCACGCCGCGATCGCGGTGGCAGTCGCCGTCGCCGCGATCCTCGCCGCGCACTTCGGCACGGCGGCGTCGATCGAGGCGATCTGGCGGCGCTCCGAGACCTTCGCCCACGGCTACCTGGTCATCCCGATCGTCCTGTGGCTCGTCTGGCGCAGCCGCGCGGCGCTCGCGCACGTCCCGATCGAGCCGTTCTGGCCGGGGCTCGCCGCCGTCGCCGCCTGCGGGGCCGCCTGGCTGGTCGCATCGACCGCGGGCGTGCTCGGCGTGGAGCAGTTCGCGCTGCTCTTCATGATCCTGGCGGCCGTCGTCACCATCCTCGGCCTCCGCTTCGCCCGGGCGATCGCCTTTCCGCTCGCGTTCCTCCTGTTCGCCGTGCCGTTCGGCGAGATCTTCGTGCCCAAGCTGATCGACTGGACCGCGGACTTCACCGTGCTCGCGCTGCGCGCGACCGGGATCCCGGTCTACCGCGAGGGCAACAACTTCAACATCCCGTCGGGCGCGTGGTCGGTCGTCGAGGCGTGCAGCGGCGTCCGCTACCTGATCGCCGCCCTGATGGGCGGCACGCTCTACGCCTATCTCACCTACCGCAGCCCCCGGCGGCGCGCCGCGTTCATCCTGGTGTCGATCCTGGTGCCGATCGTGGCGAACTGGCTGCGCGCCTACATCATCGTGATGCTCGGCCATCTGTCGAACAACACGATCGCCGTGGGCGTCGATCACCTGATCTACGGCTGGCTCTTCTTCGGCGTCGTGATCCTGCTCATGTTCTGGGTCGGGTCGTTCTGGCGCGAGGGCGAGCCGGACGCCCCGGCCGGACGCGGCGCGGCGCTGCTTCCGCTCGCCGGCGCCGGTCACCCTTCCGGCGCGGGCAGGCTGGTCGCGGTAACGGTCGCGGTCATCGCTGCGGCGGTCGTTTGGCGCCCCATCGGCGCGGCGGTGGACGCCCGGCATCAGCCATCCGCGCCCGCGCTCGCGCCCCTGTCGGCGGCCGCCGGCTGGACACCCGTCAGTCCCTTCAGCGCCCCGTTCAATCCGCACTTCCTGGGCGCGCGCGCCGAGCTCGTGCAGGGGTTCGCCAGCGGCCGGGCGCAGGTCGGCGTCTACGTCGGCTTCTACAACGCCCAGCGGCAGGGCGACGAGATGATCAGCTCGGCGAACGTGCTGGTCACCGACTCGGAGACGCGGTGGAGGGAGCTTTCCGTGGGCAGCGAGACGGTGACCTGGAACGGCGCGCCGGCCGTCGCGCACCGCGCGCTGCTCGGTCGGGACCTCGCCCGGCTGGCCGTGGTGCGGCTGTACTGGGTCGACGGCCGCGTGACGTCGAGCGATTACGTCGCCAAGGCGCTGCTGGCGCTCGCCAAACTGACCGGGCGGGGCGACGACTCCGCCGTGATCGTGATCTACGCGCCCCACGCGCACGGGGATCGTGGCGCCGACGAGACCGTGCGCCGCTTCCTCGAAGCGCATTCGCCGGCGATCGAGCGGATGCTGGCGGCGGCGCGGAGTCGGCCATGAGCCCCGCCGGGCCGCCCCAAGGGGCGAATTCCCGAGCGCGGAGCGTGAGGGTAGTCCGATGAGCGCGGCGGATCCGCGCCCGCTGGTGCTGCACGTGGTCCACCGCTTCGACGTCGGCGGCCTCGAGAACGGCGTCGCGAACCTCATCAACCGGATGCCCGGCGCGGACTTCCGCCACGCCGTCGTCGCGCTCTCAGAAGTGACCTCGTTCCGCGAGCGCATCGCGCGGGACGACGTGACGTTTCACGCGCTCCACAAGCGCGGCGGACACGGGTTCAAGGTGTATCCGCAGCTGCTCCGGCTGTTCCGGACGCTGCGGCCGGCGATCGTTCACACGCGCAATCTCGCCGCCCTGGAGGCGACGATTCCCGCCAGCCTCGCCGGCGTCCCGGTCCGGATCCACGGCGAGCACGGCTGGGATGTCGTCGATCTCGTCGGCTCGAGCCGGAAGTACCGATTGCTGCGTCGCCTGCACCGCCCGTTCGTTCACCGCTACGTGGCGCTGTCGCAGGGTCTCGAGTCCTACCTCGTCGACGCGGTCGGCGTGCCGCGTGAACGCGTCGTGCGCATCTGCAACGGCGTCGACACGGCGCGCTTCACGCCGACGAGCGATGGTGCGCGCGCCCCGATCGCGGGCAGTCCGAGCAACCACCCCGACCATTGGGTCGTGGGGACGGTTGGCCGGCTGCAGCGCGTGAAGGACCAGCTGACGCTGGCGCGGGCCTTCGTGCGCGCGCTCGCCATCGCGCCGGGCGCCGCAGCCCGCATGCGGCTCGCGATCGTCGGCGACGGCCCGCTGCGCGCGGAGGTCGAAGGCATCCTGGCGCAAGCGCGCGTCGGCCACCTGGCCTGGCTGCCCGGCGAGCGCTCCGACGTGCCGGCGATCCTGCGCGGGCTGGATTGCTTCGTGCTCCCCTCCCGCGCCGAGGGCATCTCGAACACGATCCTCGAGGCCATGGCCTGCGGCCTCCCGGTGATCGCGACCGGCGTCGGCGGCAATCCTGAGCTCGTCGACGACGGCGTGACCGGCGCGCTGGTGCCGCCGGAAGACCCGGAGGCGCTCGCACGCGAGATCGTTGCTTGCTTCCGCGACCCGCGGCTCGCCGCCGCGCGCGGGCGCGCCGGACGTGTGCGAACGGAGCAGCTCTTCAGCCTCGACGGCATGGTCCGTCGGTACGGGGACCTGTACCGGGAGCTGCGGGCGGTGGCCGGCAAGCACCCGGTCGGGGCGTCCCGTTTCGTGCGGGCACGCTGAGGCGGGGCTCGGGACCATGTGCGGCATCGTCGGCCTCCTCGACACCCGCGGCAAGCGCGAGGTCTCGCGTGGCCTCGTCGCGCGCATGAACGAGAGCCAGCACCACCGCGGCCCCGACGAAGGCGCGACGCACTTCGAGCCCGGGCTGGGCCTCGGGCACCGGCGCCTTTCGATCATCGACCTTGCCACCGGTCAGCAGCCGCTCTTCAACGAGGACGGCAGCGTCGTCGTGGTATTCAACGGCGAGATCTACAACTACCAGGAGCTGATCCCGCAGCTCGCCGCGCGCGGCCACGTCTTTCGTACGAAGAGCGACACCGAGGTCATCGTCCACGCCTGGGAGGAGTGGGGCGAGTCGTGCGTGACGCGCTTCCGCGGGATGTTCGCCTTCGCGCTCTGGGACCGCAACCGCGAGACGCTCTTCCTCGCGCGCGACCGCCTCGGGGTCAAGCCGCTCTTCTATGCGCTCCTGCCGAACGGCGAGCTCGCGTTCGGCTCGGAGCTGAAGAGCCTGCTCGTCCACCCGGCCCTCGCGCGCACCATCGATCCGTACGCGGTCGAGGAGTACTGCGCGCTCGGCTACATCCCCGAGCCGCGCACGATCTTCTCGGGCGCATCGAAGCTGCCGCCGGCGCACACGCTCTGCGTGCAGCGCGGTGCGCCGCTGCCCGAGCCGAAGGAGTACTGGGACGTCCGCTTCACGCTCGACACGAAGCTGAACGAACACGAGGCGGCCGAGGAGCTCGTCGCGCGGCTGCGCGAGTCGGTGCGGCTGCGCCTGATCTCGGAGGTGCCGCTCGGCGCGTTCCTCTCGGGCGGCGTCGACTCGAGCGCGGTCGTCGCGATGATGGCGGGACTGTCGCCCGATCCGGTGAACACCTGCTCGATCGCGTTCACGGAGCCCGGATTCGACGAGTCCGGGTTCGCGCGCACCGTCGCCGAGCGCTATCGCACGCGCCATCGCAGCGAAACGGTCGGGAGCGACGACTTCGGCCTGATCGACGAGCTGGCGCGCCTCTACGACGAGCCGTACGCCGACAGCTCGGCAATCCCGACCTACCGCGTGTGCCAGCTCGCGCGCAAGCACGTGACGGTCGCGCTGTCGGGCGACGGCGGCGACGAGAGCTTCGCCGGCTACCGGCGCTACCGGCTGCACCTGCTGGAAGAACGCCTGCGCGCTACGGTGCCCCTCGGCCTGCGCAAGCCGGTCTTCGGCCTGCTCGGGCGCGTCTATCCGAAGGCCGACTGGGCGCCGCGGGTCCTCCGCGCCAAGTCGACCTTCGAAGCGCTCGCGCGCGAATCGGTCGATGCGTACTTCCACGGCATGTCGAACCTCCGCGACGGCATGCGGCGCGAGCTGTTCAGCAACAGCTTCAAGGCCGCGCTGGGCGGATACAGCGCAGCGGAGGTCTTCCACCGCCACGCCCGGCGCGCGGGCACCGACGATCCGCTGGCGCTCGTCCAGTACCTCGACCTCAAGACCTATCTCGTCGGCGACATCAACACCAAGGTCGACCGCGCCAGCATGGCCCACTCGCTCGAGGTGCGCGAGCCATTGATGGATCACCCGCTGGTCGAGTGGCTCGCCGGCATGCCGGCTTCGCTGAAGGTGCGCGGCCAGGAGGGGAAATACCTGCTCAAGAAGGCGATGGCGCCGCATCTGCCCCACGAGGTGATGTACCGGCCGAAGATGGGCTTCGCGGTGCCGCTCGCGCGCTGGTTCCGTGGCCCGCTCGCTCCGCGCGTGCGCGAGAGTCTGCTCGGCGAGCGTCTCGCCGCGACCGGGTTCTTCGACCCGGCATACCTCAAGCGCCTCGTCGATGAGCACCACTCGGGGCTGCGTGACTACAGCGCGCCGATCTGGACCCTGCTGATGTTCGACGGGTTTCTGCGCAACGTGCTGGACAGTACCGGGCCGAGTGGGAGTGTCCTCCCCGCCTCTCCGAGGGGGGGTGTCGCGCGGAGCGCGACGGCGTGGTCGAGCGGCGACCGAGCGACCACCCCGGCTGCTCCGCAGCCAGCCCCCTGACCAGAAGCGGGAAAGCGCCCTGCCGGATCGCTCGCCCGTGCGCATCCTCCACGTTCTCGACCACTCGCTGCCGTTGCACAGCGGCTATGCGTTCCGCACGGTCGCGATCCTGCGCGAGCAGCGCGCACTCGGGTGGGAGACGGTTCAGCTCACCACCCCCCGCCACGGCGTGGCGCGCGGCGAGGTGGAGGATGCGGAAGGCTGGCGCTTTCACCGCACTGCCTTCGATCGCGACGGCGGGATACGCTCCGGCGGCGCGGCCTATGCACGGGAGATGGCCGCGACGGCGCGCCGCATCGACGCGCTGGTGAGCGAGTTCCGCCCCGACGTCCTCCACGCGCATTCGCCGGTGCTGACCGTGCTGCCTGCCCTGTGGGTCGGGCGACGCCGCGGCATCCCGGTGGTGTACGAGGTGCGCGCGCTCTGGGAAGACGCGGCCGTGGACCACGGCGTGACGCGCGAAGGCAGCCTGCGCTATCGCGCCTCGCGCGCGCTCGAAACCTTCGCCCTGCGCCGGGCCGACCGCATCACCACGATCTGTGACGGCCTGCGCCGCGAGATCGCGAGTCGCGGGATTCCCGAGTCGCGCATCACCGTCGTTCCGAACGCCGTGGACACCGGCGCATTCCGCTTCGGTGGCGCGCCGGACCGCGCGCTCGCCGAGTCGCTCGGGCTGAGCGGCAAGACCGTCGTCGGCTTCGCCGGGTCGTTCTACGGCTACGAAGGCCTCGATCTCCTGATCGATGCGCTGGCGCGGCTCGCCCCGCGCCAGCCGGACCTGCGCGCGCTGCTCGTGGGGGGCGGCATGCAGGAATCCGCGCTGCGCGAACAGGCGCGCGCGCGCGGCGTCGCCCACCGCGTCGTGTTCAGCGGTCGCGTGCCGCACGGGGAAGTGCAGCGGTACTACGACCTCATCGACGTCCTCGCGTACCCGCGTCATCGCATGCGCCTCACCGATCTCGTCACGCCGCTCAAGCCGCTCGAGGCGATGGCGCAGGGCGCATGCTGGTCGCCTCCGACGTCGGCGGGCATCGCGAGCTGATCCGCGACGGCGAGACCGGGGTGCTCTTTCCCGCCGGCGACGCCGGCGCGCTTGCCGACGCGATCCAGGCCGTGCTCGACCGGCGCGAGGAGTGGCCGCGGTTCCGGGAAACCGCGCGTCGCTTCGTCGAAACCGAGCGGACGTGGGCGCACAGCGTGGGGCGCTACGCGCCGGTGTACGAACTACTCCTGGCCGCGGGTCGCGTCGCGGTACACGCGTGACGGAGCGGCTTGCGTCACGTCCTTGCCCCTCCCGGACAGGAGGGGCGGCACGAAGTGCCGGGGTGGCTGAGCGGCGCTCCCTCGCCACCCCGCCCGCTGCGCGGGCACCCCTCCTCAGGGGGAAGGGGAAGCGCCTCTAGCTCACGTCATGTGCGGCATCTACGGCATCCTGCGATTCGACGGCGCGCCCGTGGCGCGGGATGTGCTCGCGCCGATGGCGCGCGTCACCGTCCATCGCGGCCCGGACGACGAGGGCACGCACGTCGACGGCCCCTGCGCGCTCGGCATGCGCCGGCTCTCGATCATCGACCTCGCGGGCGGCCACCAGCCGCTTTCCAGCATCGACGGCACGCTGTGGCTCGTCGCGAACGGCGAGATCTACAACTTCCGCGCGCTGCGCCGCGACCTCGAGGCGCGCGGCCACCGGTTCAGGACCGGCTCCGACTGCGAGACGATCCTGCATCTCTACGCCGAGCACGGCGACGACTTCGCTCGCCACCTGAACGGCATGTATGCATTCGCGCTCTGGGACGCGCGCCGCAGGCGGCTTCTGGTCGGGCGCGACCGGCTCGGCGTCAAGCCGCTCTACATCCACCGCGACGGCAAGCGTCTGGTGTTCGCGAGCGAGGCGAAGGCGATCCTCGCGCTGCCCGGATGCCGCGCCGAGCTGGATCCGGACGCGCTCGATTCGTACATGAGCCTCGGCTACGTGCCGGCACCGCAGTCGATCTTCCGCGGCATCGAGAAGCTCCCGCCCGCCACGCTGCTCGTTGCGGAAGCGGGCAAGACGAGCGCGCAGCGCTACTGGCGCATCCCCGACACGGTCGACCGCAGCCTCACCGAGGCCGAGTGGATCGACCGCGTCCGCACGCGCCTCGACGACGCCGTGCACATGCAGATGGTGAGCGACGTGCCGATCGGCGGCTTCCTTTCGGGCGGGGTCGACTCGAGCATCGTCGTGGGGCTGATGGCGAAGCACAGCGACCATCCGGTGCGGACCTATGCGATCGGGTTCTCGGGCGGGGCGGCCGAGAGCTTCTACAACGAGCTGCCGTACGCCCGGCAGATCGCGCAGCGTTTCGGCACCGGGCACCGCGAGATCGTGGTGAAACCCGACGTCGTGGGCCTGCTGCCGCGGCTCGTCTGGCACATGGACGAGCCGATCGCGGACACCGCGTTCCTCACCACCTATCTCGTTTCGGAGTTCGCGCGGCGCGAAGTGACCGTGATCCTGTCCGGCGTGGGTGGCGACGAGCTGTTCGGCGGCTATCGGCGCTACCTGGGCAATCACTACCAGGCGTACTTCGAGCGCCTGCCCGCCTGGCTCCGGCGCGCGCTCATCAATGCCGGCGACCGGCTGCCGAGCGACCGGCATTCGCGCGTGCTCAACCTCTTTCGCCTCACGAAGGGGTTTCTCGCGTCGGCCGACCTGCCGTTCGAGGCGCGCTATCGCTCGTACGTCGAGGTCTTTCCCCGGGGCGAAGCACGACGGCTCCTCCGGCTCAACGGCACACCGCGCCGGGACGCGATCGAGGAGGCCTTCCGGCACGCGACGGGCGACGACGCGCTGAACCGCATGCTCGTCGTCGACGCCGAGACGCAGCTCCCCGACGACCTCCTGCTCCTGACCGACAAGATGAGCATGGCGGTCTCGCTCGAGTGCCGCGTGCCGCTGCTCGACCACGAGCTGGTCGAGCTGGCCGCGCGCATGCCTGAATCGGTGAAGGTGCGCGGCGGCGAGCTGAAGCACGTGCTGAAGGCGGCCGTCGCGGACCTGTTGCCGCGGGAGATCCTCGAGCGCAAGAAGCGCGGATTCGGCGCACCGATGGGCGCGTGGCTGAAGGGTGAGCTGGCGCCGGTCACCCGCGAGCTGCTTTCGCCGCGCGCGGTCGCCGCGCGCGACCTGTTCGATCCGGCGGAGGTGAGCGCGCTGATCGCGGCGCACGCAGCGAACCGCGTCGACGGCACCGACCGGCTGCTTGCGCTGCTGAACCTCGAGGTCTGGTGCCGCATCTTCCTCGACGGTCATGCGCACGCGGATGTCGCCGCCGAGCTCAAGCACCTCGCCGGCCGTGGCCGGGCCGCCCACGCCGCCGCATGAAGATCCTGTACGTCTGCCATCGCTTTCCCTTCCCGCCCAGGCGCGGCGGGAAGATCCGGCCGTTCAACATGATCAGGCACCTCGCGGCGTCGCACGAGGTGACGGTCGCCTCGCTCGCGCGCTCGGAGGCCGAAGCGGAGGAAGGCGCAGGCATCGCGCCGAACTGTGCCGAGTACTACATGGCGACGGTCCGCGCGCCGGTGCAGTGGGCGCGAATGATCGCGACCCTCCCGACGCCGATCACTGCGTCGGCGAGCTATTTCCACTCCGGCGTGCTCGCCGCCACGATCCGCCGGCTGCTGCGCGAGCGGAAGTTCGACCTGATCTTCGTCCACTGCTCGTCGGTTGCGCACTACGTGTCGCACGTGCGTGGCGTGCCGAAGATCCTCGACTTCGGCGACATGGACTCGCAGAAGTGGCTCGAGTACGCCCGCTGCAAGCCGTTTCCCCTGAGCCTCGGCTACCGGTGGGAGGGCATGAAGCTCGCGGCCGAGGAGAAGCGGCTCGCGCCGCGCTTCGACTTCTGCACCGCCACCACTCGTGCCGAATGGGAAACGCTCAAGGGCTATGGCGTCGACACGCCGAGCGACTGGTTCCCGAACGGCGTGGACAGCCAGTACTTCGCGCCCGCCGACGAGCCCTACGACCCCGACACGATCAGCTTCGTGGGGCGCATGGACTACTACCCCAACCAGGAGTGCATGTTCGACTTCTGCGCGCGCACGCTGCCGCTGCTTCGCCAGGCGCGGCCGGGGATCAGGTTGGAAATCGTCGGCGCCGATCCCTCGCCCGCGGTGCGCAGGCTCGGCGAGCTTCCAGGCGTGACGGTGACCGGATCGGTGCCGGACGTGCGCCCGTATCTGCGGCGGTCGGCGCTGACGGTGGCGCCCCTGAACATCGCGCGCGGCACGCAGAACAAGATCCTCGAGGCGATGGCCGCCGGCGTGCCGGTCGTCACGAGCCGCGTCGCCGCGGGCGGGGTCGACGCGGTGGGCCCGGAGCACTTCCTCGTCGCGTCCACGCCCGAGGAGTATCGTGGCGCGATCCTGCGCGTCCTCGGCGATCCCGCCGAGCGCCGGCGCCTGTCGCAGGCCGGCCGTGCACGGATGCTCTCGCACCACGCCTGGCCGAGCTCGATGAAGCGGCTGGACGCGATCATCGAGCGCTGCCTCGCGCAGCGTTCGCAGCTCAAGCACGAAGCCAGAGGTTCACTTGCCTGACCATCACTGCAGATTCCTCCCCTCCCGGACAGGAGGGATGGCAGGAAGCGCCGGGGTGATTGACCGGCGCATCCACACCGCCCCGCCTGCTCCGCAGGCACCCCTCCTCGGGGAGGAGGGGAACAGCACCCACTCACGGAGCGCGGCCACTTGAACATCAGCATCTTCGGCCTGGGCTACGTCGGCGCGGTCTCGCTCGCGTGCCTCGTGCGGGATGGCCACCGCGTGGTAGGCGTCGACGTCGACCAGGCGAAGCTCGACCTGATCGCCGCCGGCAAGACGCCCGTGGTCGAGGAAGGCATGGTCGACCTGATGGCCCGAGTCGCCGCGAGCGGCCGCGTCGAAGTCACCCGCGACACGCGGCAGGCCGTCGCGCGCACCGACCTCTCGCTGATCTGCGTCGGCACGCCTTCCGCGCCCAACGGCAGCCAGGACCAATCGGCCATGCTGCGGCTGGCGAACGACCTCGGCGTCGCACTGCGCGACAAGCGCACCCCGCACGTCATCGTCTTCCGCTCGACGCTCGTGCCGGGCACGGTGGACGAGGTCCTGCGCCCGATCGTCGAGCGCGAGTCGGGCAAGCGGGACGGTGTCGACTTCCACATCTGTTTCCAGCCCGAGTTCCTGCGCGAGGGCTCCTCGATCCGCGACTACGACCAGCCACCGTTCACCATCGTCGGTGCCGCGGCGGAAGCGCCGACGCTGACCCTGAAGCAGCTCTTCGGGCACCTGCCGTGCCAGTTCCACGCTACGTCGATCCGCGCGGCCGAGATGCTCAAGTACGCGTGCAACAACTTTCACGCGCTGAAGATCACGTTCGCAAACGAGACGGCGCGGCTGTGCGAGGCGCTCGGCGTCGACCCCTTCGAGGTCATGGACCTGGTCTGCCGCGACACCCAGCTCAACATCTCGAAGGCGTATCTCAGGCCCGGCTTCGCGTTCGGCGGGTCGTGCCTGCCCAAGGACCTGCGGGCCACGACGTACCTCGCGAAGATGCGCGACGTCGAGCTGCCGATGCTGGGCGGCATCCTCGCCTCGAACCGGATCCAGATCGACACTGCGATCGCGAAGGTGCTCGCTTCCGGCAAGCGTCGCGTCGGGATGATCGGGCTCGCGTTCAAGACCGGCACCGACGACCTGCGCGAGAGCCCGCTCGTGCTGCTCGCGGAGCAGCTGATCGGCAAGGGACTGAGCCTGCTCATATACGATCCCGAAGTGCACCTCTCCAACCTGCTCGGCGCCAACCGGCGGTTCATCGAGACGCACGTGCCACACATCGGCGCGCTGCTGCGCCGGGAGCTCGACGAAGTCGTTCGGGAGTCGGATGTCCTCGTCCTCGGTCTGAACGATCCGGGCGCGATCGATGCGCTCAAGCGCCATGCCCGCGACGATCAGATCGTGCTCGACCTGGTGAATATCCCGAACCGCGCCGGCCTCCGCGGCAGGTACGTCGGGCTGTTCTGGTAGGACGATGACGTTCGGGATCATGCTGAACCTCGCGGCACTCCTGGCAGTGATCGCCTGGCTCCTCGGCCGAGCCTACCCGGCGACCGAGGCGGTGCGGCTCCGGAACGCGCTGCTGCTCGAGCCGGGCACGGGCGACGATTTCTCCTGGACGCCCGAGAACATGCCAAGCGACTTCCGGCGGGAACGCCGGTCGGCGGGCCCGGAGCTCGCCGGAGCCGTGCGGGCGCTGGGACTCGACCGTCTTGCCGAGGATTGGCGCAAGGCGCTTGCGCTCGCCGGCCATCTCACCGAACACGCTGCGGCGGACGAGGACGACGCGGGTCCGGTGCAATCCGACCTGCTCACGACCTATCGCAGCATCCGCGAAGGGCACGGCTATTGCGCCGACTTCGTAAAGGTGTATCTCGCGCTCGCCCAGGCGGCCGGCCTCGCGGCGCGCCAATGGGCGTTCTCGTTCGACGGGTTCGGCGGCCACGGACACACGTTCGTCGAGGTCTTCGACCGGCGGCACGCGAAGTGGCTGTTCCTCGACGTGTTCAACAACTTCCATGCCGTCGCAACCTCGACCGGCGAGCCGCTCGGCGCGTTGGAGTTGCGCAGTCTGCTGCAGGATCGCCCCGGCGACGTCCGATTCGACGCGAACGGGCCCGGACGCCCCGGATTCATCTACCCGGAGAAGGCGTTCGACTACTACCGCCGCGGCCTGAGCGAGTGGTACCTGTGGTGGGGCAACGCGGTGATCTCGGCCGACGCGAACCCGGTGACACGGTGGGCGTCGCGGCTCGGCGGCGGGCTCGGGCGGCTGGCGAGCATGTTTCTCGGCGGCCAGCCGCGGATCCGCATTCTCCGCACCGAAGAGAACCGGGCCCAGGCCGAGTCGCTCGCCAGGCTCCGCGATCGCGTGCGGCTGGCGATCGTGGTGCTCGTCCTCCTCGCGGGTTGCCTCGCGGCGCAATTCGCGTTCATGCGATCGCCTTCGACATGACCGCGGCCCATGCGTTGTCCATCGGGCTCGTCGGCCCGCTTCCTCCGCCGTCAGGCGGGATGGCCAACCAGACCCAGCAGCTCGCGCGGCTGCTCGCGGAATCCGGCCTGCGCGTCGAGCTCGTCCGGACGAATGCGCCCTGCCGGCCGGCCTGGATCGAGCGGCTCCGGATCGTTCGCGCGCTCTGGCGCCTGCTGCCTTACATGTTCGCCCTTTGGCGCTGCGCCGGGCGAGTCGACGTGCTTCACGTCATGGCCAACTCGGGCTGGGCCTGGCATCTGCTGGCGGCGCCTGCCGTATGGATCGCGCATCTGCGAGAAAGGCCTGCGATCGTGAATTACCGGGGCGGCGAGGCCGAGCGCTTCTTCGCAGGCCAGTTTCGCTGGGTCCGCCCGACGCTCGAAAGGGCCTGCTGCGTGGTCGTGCCGTCCGGGTTCCTGCACGAGGTGTTCGCCAGGCGGGGACTGAAGGCAGAGATCGTCCCCAACATCGTCGACCTCGGGCGCTTTCGTCCGGGACCCGGCGTGCGCGGCCGGCTGCACATTGTGGTCGCGCGGAACCTCGAGGACGTCTACGACATCCCGACTGCGCTCCGCGCGTTCGCGCGCGTGCACGCGACGCATCCCCACGCGCGACTCAGCGTGGCCGGCTCGGGTCCGCGGCGAGCCGACCTCGAGGGGCGCAGCGCCGAGCTGGGCCTGGGCGCCGCGGTCACCTTCACCGGCAGGCTCGAGAACGAGCGGATGGCCGACCTCTACCGCGGCGCCGACCTGTTGCTCAACCCGTCCCTCGTCGACAACATGCCGATCTCGCTGCTCGAAGCGATGGCGAGCGGCGTGCCCATCGTGAGCACGAACGTCGGTGGGATCCCTTATCTGGTCGAGCACGGCAAGACGGCACTGCTCGTGCCGCCCGGCGACGTCGAGGCCATGGCGAATGCGGCGTTGCGCGTCATTTACGACGCTGGCATGGCCGCCGCGCTGCGCGCGTCCGGACTCGAAGCGGTCCAGCGCTTTTCCTGGCCGAACGTACGAACGCCGCTATTCGCGATTTATGGCCGCGCGGTCGCACCGGCCGCCGAGCTTCGAACCTTCATGTAGGTCATGCAATCCTTTGGCAACTACTGCGATGAGCGATCCTTTCTCCCAGGCACCTGAACCCCTGCGCCCGTCGGCGGCAGTCTCGTCGAGCGGTAGCAGGCCGGACATCCACCGGTTCCACGCGACGGTGGTTGTCACGACCTACAATCGCGCATACCTTCTGGACGAGCTCATCACCGCGCTCGCCGCACAGCAGACGCCAGACGACTTGCGCTGGGAGCTGGTGTTGGTCGACAACAACTCGCGCGACAACACGCGCCAGGAAGTGGAACGCCTTGCCCCGCGAATGCGAGTGCCGGTGCGCTACGTACTCGAATCGAGTCAGGGCATGAGTCACGCCCGGAACCGAGGCGTTCGAGAAGCACGCGGCACCGTCGTCGGGATCCTGGATGACGACGTATTGCCCGCGCCGGACTGGGTCGCTGCGATAGTGGCTAGCATGGACCACTGGCGCGCGGATGGCATCGGGGGCAGGATCCTCCCGAAATGGGAAACGCCGCCGCCGCGATGGCTCACCGCGAGCTGGTATCTGCAGCAGTATTGTTTCGCTTTGATGAAACACAACGAGAGCCGGGAGCTGAGCTACCCGATGAGCGGCGAGGGCCAGATCTGGGGAAGCAACATGGCGTTCCGCCATCGGCTGTTCGAAGAGGTCGGATACTTCGAAACGGGCCGTGGACGCGCCGGCGGCAAGCTCTACCGGGGCGGGGAAGAGGAGATCTTCGTGAACCGGGCGCTGCAGGCCGGGCGGCGCATGGTCTATGACCCGAGCCTCCTCGTGCTGCATCGGATCGGGTCCAACCGAATGCGGAAGCCCTATTTGCGGAAGTTCTTCTTCCACCATGGGGAAGGCGAGGCGCTTGTCGATGTCGCGACAGGGAACTCCCGTGGAGCGCCGCGCTGGCAGTATTCCATGACGGTCCGTCGCTTCGTTTCGTGGCTTGGTCGCGCGATGACCTGGCGGCTCGATGCATTCGAGCACGAGCTGGATTTTCTCTACGAGTGCGGCAAGCTCTGGGGATACTGGAAGGCGCGCTCGCGGCCGTCACAGCCCTGATCCGACATCAACCCGTTATCCCCAGGATCCGGCCTCACCCGACTTTGAGCTTCCGACGTACGAATGCCCACTCCCATCGTCAGCGTGCTCATCGCCACGTACCGTCGCCGGGAGGAACTGCGTCAGGCGGTGGAAAGTGTCCTTGCCCAGACGGTCGAGGACATCGAAGTGATCGTGGTCGAGGACGGCTCCGACACGGCAGCGGACGTCGTGCGCGGGATCGATCCTCGAGTGCGCTACGTGTGGCAGGAGAACGGCGGCGCCAGCCTCGCCCGCAACAACGCAGCGCAGCACGCCACCGGACCGTGGCTGGCCATCCTCGATGACGACGACCTTTGGGCTCCCGAGAAGCTCGAGCGACAGCTGGCGATGGCCGAGCGTTCGCCGGAGCTCGACATGATTCACACGGACTATCTCGTCCTGGTGGATGGCCTCCTTCGGCCCGGACCGCGATTGGTTCCCAGAGACCGGGTCCCGTCGGGTCACGTCGGGTGCGCCCTCTTCCTCAACAACTTCGTTGTGTTGAGCTCGGTCATCATCAAGCGCGCCGCTTTCGACCGTGTCGGCGGATTCAGTGGGCGATTCTGGATCGTCGACGACTACGACATGTGGCTCCGGGTGTCGCGGCAGCACCAGATCGGTTTTGTCAACGAGCCGCTCACGATCTACCGCGACCACGAATCGATGAGTAGCAAGGTCGACCGAACGGCGGGCGAGTGCGCCGAGGCGCTGACTGCCCTTGCCGCTTCGGACCCGCGGATATGGCGAGACTACGGAAGCCAGCAGGTACGCAACAGGCTGGCAGACGCCTATTGGCAAGCCGGCTATGGGCACTTCCTCTACGACGACTACCGCAATGCCGGACGTCTGTTCTTCAATGCCTGGCGCTGGAAACCATGGTGGCTGAAGCCGGCCGTCTACGGCTCCGTCTGCATGACGGGTGCAACCGGCGTCCGAGCGATTCGTGCGGCGAGGCAGGCGGTACGATGAAGATGGGACCACGAAGGCGCGTCGAAAAACGATTCGAGAGCCCTCTTAGAAGCAGGCCATCGTCGTGAGTAAACGGGCTCTCGTGACCGGTGGGGCGGGCTTAATCGGCTCCCATCTCTCCCGGTCGGCATCCGGGCCTGCTACGACGAGGGAAAACGGTGCGCCGAGACGCTGTTGTTCGACTATCACCGGCAGCACAAGATGGAGATCCGCGTGGTCCGTATCTTCAACACCTACGGAGCGGTCGCCTGCCCTGATCCACAGCGCGGTCCCGGGAGTTCTCTGAGTTGCTCGGTTCGGGGAAGATTCTCGTCACGGGGGCCTCTCGGGGCATCCGCGAGATTCTTTCGGATTCGCTGGAGCGGCATCGGCGCGCGGGGTCCGATCGGTGCATCGTCTGATCCACAGCGCCTGCCTGCAGTTGCTGGTGCCGGCGCGTGTGCGGCTCATGAAGGACATCGCATCTCGTGCTCGCTGGGGCGAGGCCGAGATCCGCGTCTACCAGGAGCAGAAGCTGCGGGAGCTCGTCCGCTACTGCTGGGAGTACGTCCCCTTCTATCGTTCGCGGTGGAAGTCCGCCATTTCGGGGCCGGAGGAGATCCAGCGGATCGAGGACCTGCAGCGCATTCCGATTCTCACCAAGGACGAGTTTCGGGAGGAGCTCACGTCGATCACGACGACGCATCCCCGCTTGCAGGGACAGCCCGCGCGCACCGGCGGGAGCACGGGCCGGCCCACCATCTTCCGGATGACCAAAGATGACGAGGAGCTCGCTTGGGCGCAGATGTACGTCGGCTGGACATGGGCGGGCTGGCGGGTAGGCGCGCCGTTCCTCGTGGTTGGGGGTGAATCGGTCGGTGTCGGTCTCGGAGATCGCCGCACCCGGAACGACTGGATCGTCAACCGCTGGGTGACGAGTGGCTCGAATCTGACCCCCGAGCGCGCGAAGGTGCTGGCGGGTTCGCCGCATTTCGACCGAATCGAGTTCATCTACGGCTATCCCAATTCGATTCGCGAGCTCGGGGAGCTGCTGTTAGAGTTAAAGGCCAGGCCAGCTCGCTTGCGAAGCATCGTCTGCACCGCCGAGGTGATGCGCCCCGAGGTTCGGCAGCGGATCTCCGAGACGTTCGGCGAGGTACCGGTCCGCGATCAGTACGGGCTCAACGATGGGGGTCTGCTCGCAGTAGAGGGGCCTGAAGCGGACGGCCTTCATCTCTTTTTCCACCGCGGGATCCTGGAAATCCTCGACGAGGTCAATCGACCCATCACGGAGCTCGGACGATCCGGGCGCGCAGTGGCGACCACGATCACGAACTACGCGACGCCGTTCGTTCGTTATGAGACGGGTGACGACGTGCACTGGAAGACGCGGGAGCCGTCATTGAGCGGCGTTGCCTGGCCGCGCATCGGGCCGGTGGACGGCCGGACAGGCGACGTCATCTTCTTGCCGAGCGGACGCCGCATCGCGATGCCCGGGCTGACCCTCGTGATGCGCTGGATAGAAGGGCTGCACGCGTATCAGTTCGTTCAGACCGGGCCGCGGGCGGTCACGGCTCGTCTACAAAAGGGTCCCCAGTTCCGGATGAGCGACGAGGAGCTTGTCGCCTTCCTCAAGTCGCGCATCGCGGACGAGATCAATTGGACCGTCGTGTCGGGCTCGCCGGAGCTCACTCAGAACCAGAAGCTGCTGGTGATCCGAAACGACTGGTTGCGGCGTCAGGGGCTCACGCGACCACCGGTAGTCGTCTAAGGCGCTAGGGAAAGTGCCGGTATTCGGGCGCCCAGCGGATAGCTACACTTAAGCAGGAGGACGAACCGGCCAATCCTCTGATCACCGTTCACGGGCTCCACCGTTTGCATGCGCTGCCGCGAAGTCTCCTGCGCATCAGCACCCGCGGAGATCCGGGCACATTAGATAGCGTTCGACGAACTCCTGAATCACCACGGAAGGTCGTTCGTGCTGTATCAATGCGCGGTTCAGGCTCGAACCGCTGACGTAGACGATCCTTCCGAAGTGCTCCGCTAGAAACGGCGCGACGTTGGTGTTGAAAGAATCGTGGAACATGACTGCGCGTGCTTCTCCGCACGTGGCGCATTCCATCACCGCCACCTCGGTCGTCGTGAAGCTTTCGGTCGGATCGCCCTTTGCTTCTCGTGCCTGGCGGGGCTTTCGCAGGATCGCGTTGATCTGTTCTTCTGGAAAGCGATCCTCCAGCGCCGTGAGACGAGCTAGATCGAGCCCGTCCGTGCGTTGAGCTTGGAATGAGATCGGTGCCGGATTGCCATCGATCCCAGGGACTAGCTTCTGGAGCTGGGCCAGGATTTCGCGATAGGCGACGAAGGCTCCGGCGTCGTTCCAGTGCGTGTCCGTCTTGTGGTAGACGCGTCCATCCAACTTCGCGCGTCGGAGGGCGCCGCGCAGGTCGAGCACTGCGACATTCGAGTTTTCCCGCAGCTCCTTCAATAGTTGATCGAGCCGGGTCTCGGGCCGCACGGGGCGAATCCCCTCGGGCATGTACTCCGGGTAGATCGTTTCTTTGTTCGGCGCGACCACAACGAGGTAGCGGATTCCACGCTCGGCAAGCCACGCTCTCCGGCCTTCCAGATCGTCCCGCCATCGCGCTAACTCTATCGGCGAAAAGGGCTTCGCGGCTCGGAAGTAGTCGACCGATTGCTCGGCAGCGTAGAAGAGATAGCCATCCTTGCCGAGTACGACCTTGGGCGAAGGCGACAACCCCAGACCCAGCTTCGTGAGACCGTGCCACCGGATCAAGTACCGCCGGAAGGCGAACGAGTCGTTCCAGTAGCGCTCGAACCGTCGGGGGAAGCTCACGAGCGACCAACCCTTAAGCTCGATCGTGGGGAGCGGCGCCGGTCGCCGGTTCTCGGTGAGCGCGAAAGCACTTTCGAGCCCGAGCAGCTTGCCGCCGAGAGGCAGGCTAATTGCGGCGAGGAATATGGCGATCACCGCAACCTGGGTCGTCCGCTGCACTCGAGAAGAACGGTCCATTGACTAGAAGCGAAAGTAGATGAAGGGATTGTAGGTCCCGGCGGCGAGGAGGGCGCTTGACACCGCCAGGATCGATGCCAACGCTGTCACCTTGCCTACACTCGCTGCGATCTTGACGCTCGCCTTCGTGGAGCCTTCCAGCCGGCCCCTGATCGCTGTCACGATCGGCATCGACCCGACCGCGCCGACCGCCAGCGCTAGAGCGATCTGAATGTCAAGGTAGAGGCCGAGCGGGTGTTCGAGCCCGGAGGCTGGCGACAGCCCAACCATGGCGCGCAGGAATCCAGAAGCGTCAGGCAACTCGGCGGCGCGGAAGAACACCCAGCTCACCGTCACGACGAGTAGCAGGTAGAGATGACGGAACGGTCTCCACCACGCCTCCATCCATCGGGCGAGCCCCATACGCTCGATCACCAGGAAAGCGCCATGGAAGAGGCCCCAGATCACGAAGTTCCAGCTGGCACCGTGCCATAGCCCGCACAGAAAGAACACCGTCACGAGGTTGAAGTAAACGCGCCAGGGCGCTACGCGGTTTCCGCCCATCGGGATATAGAGGTAGTCGCGGAACCAGTTGGAAAGCGAGATGTGCCAGCGTCGCCAGAACTCGGTCAGGCTCTGCGAGATGTACGGGTAATTGAAGTTCTCGAGAATGCGGAAACCGAACATGTGCCCGAGTCCGATGGCCATGTCCGAGTAGCCGGAGAAGTCGAAATAGATCTGCAGCGCGTAGCAGAGCACGCCCAACCAGGCGACCGGTGTCGTGAGCTGGTCGCCCGGGATGGAGAAGATGAGGTCCGCCGGAACCGCCAGCGAATTGGCGATCAGCACTTTCTTGCCCAGCCCCACCACGAACCGCTCCACGCCGTAGGCGAATCCCGTTCGAGTGACCGTGCGCTCGACGAGCTGGTGGGCGATGTCGTGGTAGCGGATGATCGGTCCGGCGATGAGCTGGGGAAAGAGCGAGATATAGAGACCGATGTTGAACAGGCTTCTTTGCGCCGGCGCGGCGCGCCGGTAGACGTCGATGACGTAGGACAGCGCGTGAAAGGTGAAGAAGGAGATCCCGATCGGCAGCGCGATCGCCGGGATCAAGATCGGCGACAGATTCATGCCCCCGAGCAGCACGTTCAGATTGTCGACGATGAAATTCGCGTACTTGAAGAAGACGAGCAGGCCGATGTTGATCACCACCGCGGTCGCCAACACCGGCCGGGCGTTGCCTCGATCCCGGCCCCGATCGATCCATAGCGCCAGCAGGAAGTTGATGACGATCGAGGCGAGCATCACGACGACGAACTTCGGCTCGCCCCAGCTGTAGAAGACCAAGCTCGTGCCCAGGAGCCAGACGTTGCGCAACCGCGTCGGCAGCAGGAAGTACAGTCCGAGCGTGACCGGGAGGAACAGGAACAGGAAAATCGGGGAGCTGAAGACCATCAGCGCGTATCGAAGGCGAAGCGTCGTCCTTGGCCAGGACGCATGCTGGCAACCGCGAGTTCAGTCAAGGGTGCGCGAGCCGAGCCGGAACGCCGACCACGGTGCAGCCTGGAGCAACATCCTTCGTAACGACGGCGCCTGCCCCCACCACCGCGTCGTCCCCAACCGTGACATCGGGAAGGATGATCGCACCGAGCCCGAGGAATGCGCGGCGCCCCACCTGAGCCCTGCCGCCGCTCGTCGACCCGCCCGAGAGGCTTGCGCACGCGGCCACATGGGCATGGTGGCTAACCACCGTTGTGAAGCCCAAGTACACGGAGTCTTCGACCACCGCGCCGGACCCGACGTACGCCAACGCACTCACGAAGACGCCGCGACCGACGGTTGCCGACGGGGCGATGTACGCGCGCGGATGGATCAAGGTCACCAGCTCGAGCCCCGCGTCCGCGATGACGGCACCCAGCCGCTCCCGCGTGCGCCCGTCTCCTATCGACACCACCCCGCCCTCTACACCCATCGCCACTGCACGCTCCATCGCATCCGGCGCACCCAGCACCGGGACCCCGTGGACCGTAGTGCCCCACAGCGAAGGTGTCTCGTCCAGAAAGGCTACGACCTCATGCGACCCGGTTTCACGGAGCAGATCGAGTGCTACGTGCGCCTGCCCATCGTGGCGCGCGCCGATAAGGACGAGCTTCAACGGACTCCCTCGGATTTGGCGGTCCCAGCACCTAGCCAGCGCGCACACCTGCGCGTGTTGGCCGCCACCGTGCGACCCAGGCAGGTTTCAGCGGCCACCGACCAGAACGCTCCCCGACGCAGCCAGCGCGGGTCGTGGCGTACGGCTCGCATCAGCCAGACTCCCGCGCGAGTCCGGTCACCGGCCCTCAGGCTGGCGAGCATGAGCCGTCCGCAAGCAGCGCCCAACAGCGCACCTCGATCGCGCCGAGTCAGCGGGAATTCGGCTGGCCATCGCCTCAACGCGTCGCCGAGGCTGGCCCCTTCCCCCTTACGCAGAGCCTCCAACCCATCTTCGTGGAAGAACGCGTTGAGCCAGATCTGCGAGGCGCTGTTCCTCAAGACGGGCTCGTATCGATCGCCGAGGGCTCCCACAAGATGGTGAAGCATGGTTGCACTGCGCGTGAAGTAATCCTCCGGCACGAAGTTCCGGGTCATCCCTCCCTTGTGAATCCGGTAGACCCCCATGACTTCATTCAGGTAGCCAACCCTACCGCGCCGGGCGTTGAGGATGTGGAGCGGCCAGTCGCCGACCGCGCCTAGCCAGAACCAGTCCGGGAACTGCCGGATGCTGTCCCGTATCACCACGCCGCAGGTCGGAAGAAAGCAGTCGTCGAGGAGGCTCTGGAAGCTTGGGGTCGACGGGAGATCGGGTCCCGTGAAGCGCTCTGGCGGCCGGCTCCGGTCCTCATGGACGACGAGAGCGTCATGGAAGCATATGACGTACCCGGGGTGGCGTTCGAGGAAGTCGACCTGGCGCTGGAGCTTGTCCTCGGAGGTCCAATAATCGTCACCGTCCAGCAAAGCAATGTACTCGCCGCGACAGGCCTGCAGCGTGCGGACGAAGTTGTGTCTACCCCCGAGGTTTCGGTCCGAGAGGATCAGCCGGATGCGCTCCGGATGGCGCCGCTGGTACTCGACGACGATCTCGCGGGTCCCGTCGGTCGAACAATCCTCTCCGATGACGATCTCGTACGGGAAGTCGGCTCGTTGCGCCAGAACCGAGTCCAGCGCCTGCCTGATGAACGGCGCGTGATTGTACGTGATGACGCGCACGCTGAGCTTGACGGGGTCGAGGCCGGGCGTGCGCATGCGCAGTCTTTATCGCCTCGTCCCCGCGGGAGACCGCTCGGACTCGGGCCACTGCGCTAGAAGGTCGACTCGTCGCGCAACAGCCAGCTTGATGATCGACGCGACGGTGTCGATGTCCTCCGGGCTGACCGCCGTCCCGGTAGGCAGGCAAAGGACGCAGCTCGTCAGGCGCTCCGTATTGGGAAGCTCCCGCCCGGCGTCGGGGTACCGGGAGCGGTAGGGCTCCATCCGGTGGCACCCGGGATGGAAGTACCGCCTTGCGCGGATGTTCTCCGCCCAGAGGACCGTGTGGATCTGATCGCGAGTCAACCCTGCTTCGGCCGGGTCGATCTCGAGAACGACGTACTGATGATTGTGCTGCTCGGCGGGATCGTAGGTGAGCAGCCTGATTCCGGCGAGCCCGGCGAGCGCCCGGGCGTAACGCGCGTGGTTCCGACGGTTCGCCGCCACGAACTCGTCGAGGCTCTCGAGCGAAGTGAGTCCCATGGCGGCGGCGGCCTCGCTCATCTTGCCGTTCGTCCCGACCGATACCACGGTGTCGAACCCGGCAAACCCGAAATTGCGGAGCCGGCGGAGGCGGTGAGCCAGGTCGTCGTTGTCGGTCGCGATCGCGCCGCCTTCCATGCTGTTGAAGACCTTCGTGGCATGAAAGCTGAACACCTCGGCGCATCCGGAACGGCCTATCGGCACGCCCCCGTGCGAGCAGCCCATTGCGTGGGCGGCGTCGAAAATCAGGGTGAGGCGGTGCCGCTCGGCGATCTTGCTGAGTGCATCGACCTGACATGCCTGGCCCCACAGATGGACCCCGATGATGCCGGTGGTGCGTGGCGAGACCAGTCGCTCCACACTCTTCGGATCTAGCGTGTGCGCGGCCGACTCGACGTCGGCGAAGACCGGGGTCAGACCAAGCCAGGTTAGCGCGTGAACGGTCGCAACGAATGTGAATGAGGGAACGATCACTTCGCCAGTGAGCCCGGCGGCGTGGATCGCGATCTCGAGCCCGACCGTCCCGTTGCAGACGGCCACGCAGTGTCGGACTTGCAGACGGTCGGCGAGGCGCTGCTCGAGCTCTCGCACGGCGGGACCGTCGTTGGTCAACCACCGACGGTCGAGGATTTCCTCGAGCCGCGCGATGAAACGTCGCCGGTCGCCGATGTTGGGGCGACCGACGTGCAAGGGTTCCGCAAACGCCGGCGGTCCGCCGAGGATGGCGAGTTGCTCCGGGCACCGTTCGCCGGTGGGGCGCCGCATGATCCAGTCTGACGTGGAGACCGGGTGCGTTAGAGAGCATCCGACTTGACGCGAATCGCCCAACGCACGCCGATTGCACGTTTCAGGCGCAAGCAGGCGTCGCGCAGCGGTGCCGGCAAGACTGCAGCGGCAAGGGCGAGTGCCGTCGTGAAACTCCACTTGGCGCGAAGGCTCTCGGTCAAGTGGGTACGCGCCGTCACGACGTCGCCGGCATGGAGGGCGAGGACGCCGAGCCTGTAATACGACACCGGCCGTTCGTTCCGGAAATAGTCGGCCGTGCCGGGGGCGAACAGCTCGGGTCGTAGGGCTGCTTTCTCTCCGATGCGGAGGCGCTCCCAGATGAGCTTGTCCCGTTTCAACGACGCATTCCCTTCCCAGATGAGAGACAGTACGAGTCGCTCTTCGATCGCGATGCCGCGGCAGCGCGCAAGCAACCGCATCCAACACTCGGCGTCGTCGCAGAGGCGGAACGCCTCGTCGAATCCGCCAGCGCCTTGGATCGCTTCGCGTCTGAGAAGCACGGTCGACGGTGAGATGAAGTTGAAACGCACCACCGCCTGCGCAAGCGCCTCAGGCAGCAGATAGGCGCCGTCCCCGATTGGCGTGCGCATCAAGCGAGCGTACTCCGGCGTCGTGAGCAGGAAGCCGTCCTCGACGATCGTCCCGTCACTCTCGAGCAAGATCATGTCCGTGAACACCAGGCCGACCCCCGGATGGCCTTGCATCAGCTTTACCTGCCGCGCGAGCTTGCCCGGCTTCCAGATGTCGTCCTGGTCGAGCAAGGCGACGTATGGCGCTTGCGCGGCGGCGAGCCCGGTGTTGCGTGCGCCGGAGACGCCACGATTCGCCTGTTTGATCACCGTGACGCGGGGGCCGTAGGAGCGGGCGATGTCGGCTGAATCATCGCTGGAGCCGTCGTCCACCACGATCACGCGCAGTGGCACGTCTTGGGCGAAGGCGCTATCGAGCGCCTTTCGGATCACTGCACTCCCGTTGTAGGCGGGAAGAATGACTTCCACGAGGGGAGTCTCGGGCGTTGCACCCATCGGCGCGCTCATGGCTGATTCCCTCCGTGGAGTGCGGGCCGCGCGATACGCTCCCCGATCACGTCGCGATATGCCTCGACCGTCTGCGCGGCGATGACCGGCGTCGCGCACGCCCGCTCGACGATCCGACGGGCACGGACGCCCATTTCCTCGCGTTGCGGCTCGGGGATCGAGAGCATCTCGGAGATCGCGGCAGCCAGTGCCTCGAAATCATCGGGCGGGACCACGTGTCCGCCGCGTGCTTCGGTCACCAGCTCGGCGGCGCCGACGGTATCGGTTACCACGCAGGGTCGTCCGCAGGCCATGGCTTCCAGGACGGCATTGGGATAGACATCATTGAGCGAGGGCAGGACGAAAACCGAGCATGCCTGGTAGAGAGGGACAAGCTCCCTCTGGGGCACGGGGTCGATGAAGCGCACCCGGCCGAGCACACCTCCCTCGCTGAGAGTTCGCTCGAGAAATCGCCGCATCGAGACTCCGCCGGGGCCGGAACTCGTATCGTTGCCGACGAAGGCAAACTCCACATCGGGATGCCGGGCGACTACGAGCGGGATCGCAGCGGCCAGCGCGTGCACGCCCTTCAGGCGCTGCAGGTGGCCGACGAAGAGCACCCGACGGCCGTCGACCCTCGCGCCCGCGTCCGCCGGGCGAAACCGCGCAAGGTCGAGCGGGTTGCGGATGATCCGAATTCGCGCCGGGTCGAGCACCCACTCCCCGGCGACGAGCTCGGCGAATCGCCGCGTGGCCGAGATGACGAGCGAAGCTTTTGCCGCCGGGCGGCGTTCCATCCAACTCTCCACGCGCGCCCTGACCGGTGAAACGGTGCGCCCATCCCACCGTTGAACGAAGCTCGCCGGGCCAAAAAGTTGCACGGCGAAGGGCGTAAGCGGCAAGAACGAGTACCGGAAGCCTTCTCCGTAGCCGTCGGGGAAGCTCACGAGATCGAACGGCCGCTCGGAGTGAAGCCGCTGTAATGTACGCTGGACGGCGAACGATCGGCGGAACCAGGATACCGGCAGCCATCCGCCGAGTTTCCACATGCGTCGTGAACCCTGGGGGATCGCGTGCACGGTGACAGGGCCGTCAGCGAATCGCTCAGAACCGCCGGCGCTCTCGGTGAGCACCGAAACATCATGGCCTAGGCCGGCGATGGCCTGCGAAAGAGCATAGGTGTGCGCGCCGATCCCGCCGATCCCGCCTCTCGACGTCGCTGGGTAGTCGGCGGACACGTAACAGATTCTCAACGGGAGGCCCTGGTCTCCCGATCGGACGCATTCGATCGAATGATCGCTGTTGAAAGCGATGCTCACGCACGAACCGCGTGCTTCAGGATCCGGGCGGCCGCGACGCCCCATCTTCCGGCGAGGCACGCCGACGCGTAGAAAGCTGGCACTGGGTCAAGCGGTGTCCACGACCATGCAGTCGCGAATAGCCGGGCGGCCGTCAGATATCGTTGATGAATCAGGTGCGTGTACGCGGCGCGCCAATACACGTCGCGAACGTGTCGCTTCACCTTAGCCGTTCCGCACTCTCGGTAAATATCGGGGGTGTTCCGGACAAACTGCTTCACGAGCGACACGACCCCGAGGTTCCAGTTCAACTCACTGCTCAAAGACTGGTCGTGGTCGCGGTATACCGTCAGAGGCTCGTTGACGAAACCCATCTGGCACAGTGACGACATCCGCAGCCAGCACTCGTAGTCGGAGGCGTATCGAGTGGTCTCGGAGAAGCCACCAGCCTGGGTGAACACCTGCTTCCGGAGCATGACCGAGCTGGTGACGACGAAGTTGCTGAGGAATAGCTCCTTCCGTACCCATCCCGATGGCACCGCTTCGCGCGGCGGCGTACGCGGCGGAGTGCGGAGCTGGTTGCCAATCAGGGCTAAATGGTCCGTATGGAGGAATCCCATTTCGCGACACTCCTCCGCCCTTGCGACCTGACGCTCCAGCTTCTCCGGTTGCCAGAGATCGTCGTCATCGACCAGCGCGAGCCACTCACCGCGCGCTCGGCTCGCGCCGTTGTTGCGCGCGGCCGCCACGCCTCGATGGGGTTGCCACACGTACTGGACACGGTCGTCGTGTCTAGTCAAGGCGTCCCTTGCGCCATGTGTGCCGTCCTCTACGACGATCACCTCGAAATCAGTGAACGTCTGATTGAACACGCTCTCGAGCGTTTCAGCGAGGTAGGCAGGTCGTCGGTGCGTCGGGATGATTATGCTGATAAACGGCCTTGCCATGGACTATGACCTCAAGTTCGCACAAGCGAACCGGCCCAGAAGTACCGGCCGACTACGATTGGAGAAATGGAAACACGCGCGCAACCGCAGGCCATATCACCCGTGCACTCAGTCAGTGAACGAGCAGACGCAAACGCTCCTACCAAGACACAGGCGGGGCGAGTAGTTATGTCGCGCGGCGCGGCCGCCAGCGCGCCCGTCGGCCCAGTCAGCGAAGAAATCGGCAAGAACACGGTGGCCATTTACGCGCCCCGCCGACGCCGAACGCACCACTGAGCGGGGTCGCAGCGATCCACGATTGCGATCTCCCACGGTGCGATAGCGATGAGCTCCTGTACAGCCCTATACACACCGTGATGTTGATGCTCTGGGTCCGGCTCCCAGTCGTGACCGGCAATCAGGCCGTGGGCCTTGACCTTCCTTGCCGCGACTTCTAGCTCCCGTTGGGTGTGCTCGTACTTATGAGATGAATCAATGTAGATCCAGTCGAAATACTGATCGGGAAAGGACGACAAGTACTCAACTCCGTCACCCGCGTGCAGCGTAACTCGACTTCGTCGCTGGAAGGGTGCGGCCGTCTCCTCCGCTTGTCGGAACGCGTCACGTGTTCGCAGCCGACCATGGTCTGTGTACGGGCCCCAGTCCGGGTAATGCTCGCCGTAGCCGACCCACCAAAGATCGATCAGGTGCAGCTCGGTTGGCTCTGTCATGGAAAGCAGTTCGCGGGAGAACTCTCCTTTGAAAACCCCGATCTCTGCGCCGACCGAATTCCTTGGAAAGAGTCGGAGCATGTCCTTACGCTGCGGCTCCGCCTGGCGAGCGATAGCGCGAGCTAGTCGGTGTGCGCGCAGATTGCGTGGCAACGGTTGACTTACTGTCCAGTGCAGCACAGCGAGAAAGCGCCTAAAGCCACTAA
>Ga0187893_10002501_pt1 | contig 40201 bp, 43 predicted proteins | sample MA1701074metaG_FD_139574 | JGI IMG/M metagenome (GOLD analysis project Ga0187893, IMG submission 139574) | White microbial mat communities from a basaltic lava cave in the Kipuka Kanohina Cave System on the Island of Hawaii, USA - MA170107-4 metaG ...
GGCAATATTGATGGTGTAATAAGTGCACTTCGTTCGGGCAATGCTGGGGAATTGGCAAAATATTTTGACGACAATGTTGAATTATCTCTCCCTGTAAAAAGCGACAGCTATAGCAAGGCCCAGGCACAGGTGATACTCAAAGATTTCTTCAGTAATAATGGCGTAAAAAGTTTTGAACTGAAACATAAAGGTGATTCACCGGGTGGTCAATATTGCATCGGAACCTTGCAAACAAAATCAGGCAACTTCAGGGCTCATGTGTTTATGAAAACAAAAGGAAACAAAGAAGTGCTGAAGGAAATACGGTTTCAATCCATCGAATGATCAATTTCATAAATGAACTTTGAGAAGGCCTTCCACTGAGGAAGGCTTTCTTATTTTTGCGACATGAATTTTGATAAACAGTTATTACACCTAATAGATGAAGCGCTTCACGAAGATGTTGGCGATGGCGATCATTCCACTTTATCATGCATACCCGCCGATGCAAAAGGAAAAGCGGTATTAAAAATAAAGCAGGACGGCATTTTAGCAGGAATGGATGTGGCAAAGAGAATATTTGAATACAAACAGCCGGGATCAGCTTTTACAGCTTACAAAAAAGATGGTGATAAAATGACTTCCGGTGAAAAAGCATTTGAAGTAGAAGCTTTGGTGCATACTATCTTACAATGCGAAAGACTGATATTAAACTGTATGCAGCGAATGAGCGGGATAGCAACATTGACGAGAGCATACACAGATAAATTATATGGTTACAAAACACGTTTGTTAGATACACGTAAAACAACACCTAACTTTCGTTTATTGGAAAAAGAAGCAGTAAAAATTGGCGGCGGTGTTAACCATCGCATTGGTCTTTATGATATGATCATGCTAAAAGATAATCACATTGACTATTGCGGTGGTATTGAAAAAGCGATTAACCTGGCGCATGAATACGTGATGACAAAAAAAAAGGAACTGAAAATAGAAGTAGAAACGAGAAGCATTGATGATGTAAAAAAAGTAATAGCGATTGGAAAAGGAAAAGTATTTCGCATCATGCTCGACAATTTTACGCAAAGTCAAATTGAAGAAGCAGTTCAATTAATACAAGAAGATTTTGAAACAGAAGCCAGTGGTGGAATTAATCTTGACAATATTGAAGAATATGCAAAAACAGGAGTTGATTATGTAAGCGTTGGTGGCTTGATACACCAGGCCAAAAGTCTTGACCTGAGTTTAAAAGCAGTAATAGTTGGTTAACTTATTTAAATCAAATTTCATGTCGAAGAAAAATAAGCCCGACAACAAGGGATTTGTTTACAGCACTGATCCTAATTTTCGTTTTGAAGAAGAACAGCAAAGCCACGATACATTGACTGCTTCTGAACAGAAACTAAGAATACGTCTTGATACAAAACACAGAGCAGGCAAAGCAGTTACTTTGATAGAAGGATTTATTGGCCAGCAGGGCGACCTGGAAGATTTGGGAAAAAAATTAAAAACATTTTGTGGCACAGGGGGCTCGGCTAAAGACGGAGAGATCGTTATACAGGGCGATCAAAGAGATAAAGTGCTGCAATGGCTTCTGAAAAATGGTTATTCAAAAACAAAAAGGATTTAGGTTTCTTTCAATCAATAAAGTTTCGATGAATAATCCCTGGGTTTTATGGGTGGTTGGATTTTTATTTTGTTGTGCAGGTATTTATCTGTTCTTTAAAAATATTTATGAAGAAGACCGGTCAATAAGGTGGCCGGTCTTTATTATAATTATGGGAGTTTTATTGATCACTGCCGGTACAGCAAAATATATTAAACTGATTGACTAACTACATTGATATCTAAAAACAAAAAGGAAATGACCTTTCTTCATTTCCTCATAATCATTCTAATTCTAAAAACTTTAGTTCTACTGTCCCTGTGATAAACTATAAGCTCTTTTACTGCCCCACATGTTTAAAAGTTCAAGAGAACAAATTTTAAAATTGCCACTAAGACTTACATATAGGCCGATAATATCCTGCTGATTTAATGGCGATCCGTCAATGCTTTCAAAGCGGACATTATATTGATTCACCAAATTGGTAAACACAGAGCCTGTTGGCCATACCTGTGTGCCACGGTTGCTTACATTCACGATATTGAATTTTACACCGCCATGCCGCTGGCATTTCCGGGCAATCACTTCCGGCTGCTCATCACTTTCAATAAACATATCTACACCGGATATTGTTTCCTGTTCCATTTCCTTAGATACAAGCATTGGATTTTTTTCCAGTTTAAAAACAGTTTGTATCGCGGGTTTATTAGGCAAAAGTTCTTTTGCATTTAGTTCCGGCTTTTTACCAAAATTGCTGATGATCACATTGGAAAAATCAGTTGTATTCAGCGCAGGTTTACTTTTATCGCCAAAGTCGCCGGTGCGAACACCTTGCTCTAATGTATATAACAATGCATTTTCAATCTCTGCTGCATTTTCCATGTATCCCAAATGACGAAGCATTGCAATGCCGCTTAATAAAAGTGCGGTTGGATTGGCAATATTTTTTCCTGCAATATCAGGCGCTGTACCATGCACTGCTTCAAATATGCAAATGTGGTCTCCAATATTTGCCGAAGGCGCAAAACCAAGACCACCAACTAAACCGGCGCAAAGATCAGATACAATATCGCCCTGAAGATTGGTTAAAACGATCACATCAAACACGTCAGGCCTTGTCACCAGTTTCATGCACAGATCATCCACGATCACATCGTCAGCTTTCAGTTCAGGATATTCTTTTGCCACTTCATAAAAACATTCCAGGAACAAACCATCTGTTATTTTCATGATGTTGGCCTTATGACCGCAGGTAATGCGTCTTGCATTTTTTTGCTTTGCCATTTCGAACGCATATTTGATTACCTGCAAACTTCCGGGACGTGTAATAAAGCGACGGCTCAATGCTACATCATGTGTGAGCATGTGTTCTATACCGCCATAAGTGTCTTCAATATTTTCTCTTACCACCGTTATATCAATAGGAATACCGCCTTTGCTGAAAACCGTATCAACTCCATGCAAAGTTTGAAACACTCTTTTGTTGGCATAAGTATTCCATGTTTTACGTGCAGTAACGTTTACACTTTTTACTCCTTTGCCTTTTGGCGTTTCCATAGGGCCTTTAAAAAGAATGCCGAGGTTTTCAATGGTTGTCTTTGCTTCAGGTGTCATGCCATTAGAAAAACCTTTGTCAAAAACCCATTTGCCCATTTCTACAAATTCATATTCGAGAGGCACTTTATTGGCATTAAAAATATCAAGTACGGCATTCATTATTTCAGGGCCAATGCCATCACCTTTTGCTACAGCTATTTTCATTTGTTGTTTATTATTTTTAATTCGGTGGATTGCGTAAATTTTTCACTGCTTATTGATGTATAAGGAAAATTTTAAAACAATTGATGAAGGCGCAAATTTACGCTTTGAACAGAAATCTATCCCCGATTTTACTCCCGTCAGCGTTTTTCGCTATTTTTACGTAAACGGATTGTTATGAACAGTATCATCTCCGAAGGTGTACAGGTGAGTGTAGAAACATTTTATCAACCCGATTACAGCAACCCTATCCAGTCGGAATTTATGTTTGCTTACCGCATCACGCTGGAAAATCATAACAGTTTTCCGGTAAAACTGCATCGCCGAAATTGGCAAATCTTCGATAGTAACGGTACCAATCGTGAGGTTGAAGGTGAGGGTGTAGTAGGTGTGCAGCCAACGATACAGCCCGGCGAAAGTTATCAATATGTAAGCGGCTGCAATCTTCGCACAGAGATGGGAAAAATGAAAGGCACTTACCAAATGGAAAATCTCAATAGCAAACAAATGTTTTATGTTGACATTCCTGCCTTTGAAATGATAGTGCCAATGAAACATAATTGAACTCAAATTACCCGAATATCATTTCTTTCAATTGCTTGCCCCGAAATCCCAAACGGACAATCGAACACAGAGCTCAAAGTATTTAGAAAGTCGTTTCTCCCATTTAGGATGACAGCGGGTTTATCTTCTTTGTCCTTTGCTTCATTAAAGCGATAGCTTCTTCGCGGCTTGTAAACATATTGTTTATGTTCACCAGGTTGTCAGCCAGCTTATCATAGCGTTTGGTAAGCAGGTAAAAGAAAATATGGAGATAATGTATGTCATCAAAGACAATGGCCTTATTTTTTGCAAAATCATCTTTTCTTTTCATCAATTCTGCCGGCATATCAGTATAATGCATTCCCGGTCGCAAATGATGTATGATGTGATATCCGTCATTCCAGCATACATGATTGTATTTTGTATTGATGCAGTTAATAGAACTGGTATAAAGATTATCAGGATCGCTGCTATCAATAAACGAATGCTGTGTCCAGTTGCCCAGCATCATTACAAGCCGTGCTAACAAAAGCGGGATGATAAAAACAACCAATGTTGCCTTAAGATCAAAAAAACACATAGCAATGCAAAATGCCAAATAAACGTATTCACCGGCAGTAAACCGCATATACAGTTTTTTTCTTTTGCGGTAATAGAGATACAGTATTGTGTTTTTTACTCCTACAAAAAGAAATTTAAAAAAATATGCCAGGAAATCCTTTAAGTCATCCCGCTGATAAGCCATAGTGCTGCTGGTGTCATCTTCCATATTGTTTTCAATATGATGCATACCCAGGTGATGACTAAAATATCCTTCCGGCGCATGACCAAATAAAGGACAAACTATCCATGTGATATAGCTATGTACCCATTGCCAGGGTTTTTTAAAACATTTCCGGTGGCAAATGCAATGAAACATCAGTCCGAATCTTCCTTTGAAATAAAATTGAGAAACATAAAAATAGGGAATGGCCGCGAGCCACCACCATATTCCGTGCAGCACCGGCGTAAATAATATAACAGCAACGGGGATTACTGTAAGGTGTATGGCTGTAAGCAGGTATATGAAAGGAAGATCTCTTTTGTCATTCATTATTCTTAACCAAAACCTGTCGTAGATCGAAAACTTTTTTTTAGGAATATAAATCGGATCAGTAAGAACAGCGAGTGACTTCATGCCTTATTTATTAGAAAGGTATTGTGATTTCCACAATATAGCCAAATACACAATGGTAAATGATTTTATTTGTTATTGCTGTTATTTTGGTTTGTATTTGGCTTTTTCCAGTATTTCTTTGGATGAGGCCTTCATGATTTCTTCGGGCTTAAAATCAGGGTTATTGCCTTCATATTTTTTTACAATTTGCCATCCTATCCAGGCTCCCAGGTTGCCGGGAGAATACTCCTGCGAAAAACCCTGGGTGAACGGCCCTTCGCCAATATACGTTTGAATAGTAACAGGCTCTACTGAATAAAGATTTTCTGTTTTTATTATATAGCTCCAGATCAATCCTTCGTTATCATGGCACCAGTCAAGTTGTTTTTGCGTATAACCGGTCTTTACAGAATCCGGCGCCTCGGGCATAAACTTATCAAGCAGCCACCATTGTTTTCCTTTTTCGATCATTTGTTCAATAAGTGGTTTGGCGCTGCTTTTATCCGGAAATAAATCCTGCACAACTGCTTTCATACAATTGGCTGGAATATATACAGGTTCAAACCGTCTTGAAATATAATCAGGATAAAGCTGTCTTACCTGTTGTGTTTGATAAGCCGGAAAATCTTTCCCTGCATATTGATGCAGCCCGATAGCAAGATATTGTTCTGTTATTACCATTCCTGGTGCATCCAATGTGGCGAGAAATGTAATAATGCCGGGAACTTTATAATTTGGAAAATAATATTTCACAAACTGGAAACCTTTTTTTAAATCATTCTCAATATTAGGCGTGGCTGCTAACTTTTGTGAAGCGGCTGCATATAGCGATGCATAATCACCAAGAATGACCTTTGCCATTTTTTTTGTCAATGAGTCATTGGCATCGCCGCTTACACCTAAAAGCCCCTGCATATAATCTATGTAAAATGCAGGATAAGTTGTTTGCAGTTGTTTTAAACCAGTAGCCAGGTTATTGCTGTCAAGCCGGAAAAAATCCTGGTCAAATCTTTCGAGTTTTACATTGACCTGTATGTCCGATACATCAGGAATATTTTTTTTATTGCCGCAGGAAATGATCAAAAGAGCAAGACCAAGGTAAATAATGATTTTTTTCATGGATTAAAAGACGAAATGAAGCGGGAATTATTGTCCCGAAGATATGGTAAACGAAATAACATACCGTCGGTTTAGAAATCATTAATAGCCGCATGCCTAAATTTGCATTATGAAAATTGCATTAGCACAGCAAAACTATCATATCGGAAATTTTGAGGACAATACCCGTAAGATCGTTGAAGGCATTCAATGGGCTAAGGCACAGCAGGCCGATCTTGTTATATTTTCAGAGTTATGTGTCTGTGGTTATCCGCCGAGGGATTTTTTAGAGTTCAATGATTTTATCAATAAATGTTATGCTGCTATAGATACAATTAAGGAACATGCAGATACCATTGGAGTGCTGGTTGGCAGCCCGGCCCGTAATCCGCAACGTGAAGGAAAAGATCTTTTTAATGCCGTTTTTCTTTTGCATGAAAAACAAATAAAAGCAGAGATACACAAAACACTTTTGCCTAACTACGATGTGTTTGATGAGTATCGTTATTTCGAACCGGCTTTTGAGTGGAATGTAATTGAGTTTAAAGGAAAAAAACTGGCCGTTACCATTTGCGAAGACATCTGGAACATGGGCGATAACCCACTTTATCGCACTACGCCCATGGAAGAATTGATATTGCAGCACCCTGATGTAATGATCAACCTTTCCGCATCGCCTTATAACTATGCGCAGGATATTGTTCGCAACAGCATTGTAAAAGCTCATACGCTTAAATACAGTCTGCCGATGCTGTATTGCAATACCGTAGGCTCACAAACAGAAATTGTTTTTGATGGTGGAAGTCTTGTGTATGATAATGCAGGCAATAAAGTGCAAGAGATGAAATATTTTGAAGAAGACTACCAGGTATTTGATTTAGCCGGCCTCCTCCAAACCTCCTCCAAAAGAGAAAGCTTAGCTGGCACACAAACCCAGCTTGCAGAAAAAACTTTGGCTTATGCAAAAAATCCTATAGACAGAAAAACTTTAACAAGCGGGGTTAGTGAGATGGCAATCCCTCCTTCGGATGGTGGGGAAGCTGTATATTTTTCAGCTACTGATGTTGGCGTTGGCGAAGACACCATTCAATATCTCACTAATGAAAAGAATATTGATGAAATATATCATGCTTTGATTTTAGGCATCCGTGATTATTTCAAAAAAATGGGTTTTTCAAAAGCGATACTTGGTTCTTCAGGTGGTATTGACAGTGCAGTAACACAGGCATTGGCGGTAGCAGCATTGGGCAAAGAAAATGTAAGGGCTGTTCTCATGCCTTCGCAATATTCTACTTCACATTCTGTAGAAGACGCTGAACTTTTAAGTAAGAACCTTGACAATCCTTATGATATTATTTCCATAAAAAATATTTACGAATCTTTTTTAAAAGAATTAAAACCTGTTTTTAAAGATATCCCTTTCAACATTGCCGAAGAAAACATACAAAGCCGTACAAGAGGCAATTTGCTGATGGCGATCGCCAATAAGTTTGGATACATTTTATTGAATACTTCCAATAAAAGCGAACTGGCAACTGGTTACGGAACGCTTTATGGCGATATGGCCGGTGGTTTAGGTGTATTGGGTGATGTTTATAAAATGCAGGTGTTTGCTTTGGCAAAATACATTAACAGAAATAATGAAGTCATTCCTTCAAATATTATAACAAAACCGCCCTCTGCAGAATTAAGACCCAATCAAAAAGATAGTGATAGCCTTCCGGAATATGATATTCTTGACAAGGTACTTTATGAATATATTGAGCTCCGAAACGGTCCCAAAGAAATTATTGCAAAAGGTTTTGACGCTGCATTAGTGGCAAGAGTGCTGAAGCTTGTAAATACAAATGAATACAAGCGAAATCAATTTTGTCCCATCATCCGTGTCAGTTGCAAAGCATTTGGAGTTGGCAGACGAGTTCCTATTGTTGGAAAGTATCTTTCCTAAAAAAATATCAATAAAAACCGCAGAATTTATTGATGTCCATCTGCGTTAATCTGTGGCTAACTTCTCTCAATGAACAAATGTTATTTCAACATTTTGAGTAAAGCCAGAAATGGTCATATTTTGGGATACTACCAATTGTGTTTCTGTAAGGCTTACAATAGTGAATGTACTATTGCCGCCCGAAAACAAAGGAGTTGAAACAAAAAGCAATGATTCATTGGTTTGAAAACTCCAGGTAAAGTTAGCCGTTTGCGGGTCGCCTGAATTGCATTTGGTGAGCCCTTCATCTGCCGTGCCAGTGCCAGCGGCTGCAAAAGTTACAATATTATCTTTTTTGCAAGCTTCAATATAACCAGATACATCCCCTCCGCCTACAGTCGCTTTATTAAATTTCCAGGACGCTTTAGATATTAATTCTGTTTTTGTTTTGGGAGTTGCCTGTGCGTCATCTTCTTTGCTGCAACTGCTGATAACTATAACTGAGATCAAGGCTAACGAGGCCAGGGCTATGAGACTATATTTTTTTTGCATAGACATGGATTGATGGAGTAAAAATAAAACCACTTTGCTTCGATAAAAAGGTAGAAATACCTAAAAAAATGTAAGTATTTACCACACATTCTTTTCCCGGCAAATAATTTGCTTACAACAAGTTCGTTATTTTGTGATACCATAAATCAAGCCAATGTATAAAACCGCAGAAGATATCCGCCAGTTGAATGACCGCATCAGCCGTGCCGGCCAGTTTACTGATAAGTTGAGAGAAGAAGTCAGTCATGTCATCGTAGGACAAACCCACATGCTCGATCGCCTGCTGATTGGGTTGCTGAGCAATGGCCACGTTTTATTGGAAGGTGTGCCCGGTCTTGCTAAAACGCTTACGATAAAATCGCTGTCGCAAGCCATTCATGCCAACTTTAGCAGGATACAATTTACGCCTGATCTTTTACCTGCTGATGTAATCGGTACCATGATCTACAACCAGCAGAGAAATGAATTTGTGGTGCGCAAAGGCCCCATTTTTGCCAACTTCATACTTGCTGATGAGATCAACCGTGCGCCGGCAAAAGTGCAATCGGCATTGCTCGAAGCTATGCAGGAAAGACAGGTGACCATCGGCGATACTACGTTTAAACTTGATCAGCCCTTTTTAGTTTTAGCTACACAAAATCCATTGGAGCAGGAAGGCACTTATGTGTTGCCCGAAGCGCAGGTGGATCGCTTTATTATGAAAGTGATAGTAGGTTATCCTAAAATGCACGAAGAACAATTGATCATTCGTCAGAATACGCAAAACCTGTCAACTACTTCTGTGCGCCAGGTAGTGTCAGTGCAGGAAGTAATGAATGCAAAAGAACTGACAAGGCAGATATACATGGATGAAAAAATTGAGCAATACATCCTTGATATTGTTTTTGCTACAAGAGTGCCTGAAAATTATCAGTTGGAAAAATTAAAGCCGCTTATTTCTTATGGAGCATCGCCGCGGGGAAGCATCAATTTGGCGCTGGCAGCAAAGGCGCAGGCATTTTTAAATAAAAGAGGTTTTGTGATACCTGAAGATGTAAGAAGTATTTGCAATGATGTATTGCGTCACCGCATCGGCCTTACTTATGAAGCCGAAGCAGAAAGTGTAAAAGTGGAAGATGTGATAGAAGAGATTTTAAAGAAAGTAAATGTGCCGTAGAACAGTTACAGGTTACCAGTTGCAAGTTGCAGGTAAGACGCAACCATAATCAGTAACCTGAAACCTGCAACCAGTAACTTGAAACCAGAAACCTGAAACGAGGTCGTGTTAACCACAGCAGAAATATTAAAAAAAGTCCGGCAGCTTGAAATTAAAAGTAAGAAGCTGGCCAGCGATCTTTTTACCGGGGAGTACCATAGTGCTTTTAAGGGAAAAGGTATGTCGTTTAAAGAAGTAAGAGAATATGCTCCGGGTGATGATATCCGTTTTATTGACTGGAATGTATCGGCCCGCTTTGGCCATCCTTTCAGCAAGATATTTGAAGAAGAAAGAGAGCTTACAGTGATGCTGTTAGTTGATATAAGTGCAAGCTCTTTATTTGGAACCATTCATGCCCGGAAGAGAGATTTGATCACCGAAATCGGCGCTGTGTTAAGTTTTTCAGCCATCAACAACTCTGATAAAATAGGTGTTATTTTTTATAGCAGCAAAGTTGAAGCATATATTCCGCCCAAAAAGGGAAGACAGCATGCTTTGTATATTGTAAGAGAACTCTTGAGCAAAGAACCAAAAGCAAAGGGCACACAGGTAAATACAGCTTTACGCTATTTTAATAATTCAACCAAGCAAAAAAGCATTGCATTTATTTTAAGCGATTTTTTGGATGCCAATTATGAAGACGCTTTGCGTATTGCAGGGAAAAAACATGATGTGATCGGTATTAAGATATATGATAAAATGGATATGCAGTTGCCAAGCGCAGGTTTGCTGCAGGTGCAGGATGCCGAATCAGGCGAAACAAAATGGGTGGATAGCAGCAGTGCATTTGTGCGCCAAAGTTATCGCCAGGAATTTTTCAGGATTACAGATTACAGTACAGAAACTTTTAAAAAAGCAGGTTGCGACTTGCTGCATGTGCGAACCGATGAAGATTATGTAAAAGTGTTGCAACGCTTTTTCATCAGCCGCAACAAATGAACCACCATCCTTTGACATGCCACCGGATCAAATGAACAACAGACTTTTCAATAGCGTTATCATCATTGCGGCAATTATTTTTTTACCGGTAAATGCTGCTGCGCAAGATAAAACTACCGTTAAAGCTTCTGTTGACAAATCGCAAATACTGATTGGTGAGCCTATACGGCTTACGCTTGAGGCAGATGTGCCGGAACATGCACCCATTCGTTTTTTTCAAATTGATACGCTGCCTCATTTTGAATTTTTAAATATTCAAAAAATTGACACCAGCAATACCGGCAGCGGCACTGTTTTATCACAGGTCTTTCAGATCACCAGCTTCGATTCGGGGCATTGGGTTATTCCATCTTTTTCATTGGGAGAAAATATAACTACCGATTCCATTCCTGTAGATGTTGGTTTTTCTCCTTTTAATCCTGAGCAGCCTTATCATGATATTAAAGAGATCATTGAAGTAACGCCAAAGGAAAAAAAAGAAGAAATAAAATGGTGGTATATCGTTGCGGGTGCTGCTGCATTGATTTTACTACTTGTATTGTTGCTTAGAAAAAAGAAAAAACCTGTTGTGCAGGTAGCCATGCCACCGCCCGATCCTTTCAAGATTGCAATGGAACAATTAGAAAGTCTTCTTGAAAAAAAGCCTGAAACAAAAGAATATTATTCGGCAGTGGTTGATGTTTTCCGGGTATATGTTTTGGCCAAAACAGGTATTCATTCATTGCAAAACACAACTGATGATCTTGTATCGCAAATGAGAAGATTGAATATTCCAAGAGAGCAGTTTGAGCAACTGGGCCAGTCCTTGAGACTAAGTGATTTTGTAAAATTTGCTAAGTATGTTCCATCTCCGGATGATGACAGGAATGTTTTTGAAACTATAAAAAATACAATTGTTTTTCTTAACAACAGTATAGGACTTTCGCGGCAGCCGCAAAGCGCAGTTCATACTGTTCATAAGAGTTAGGCTATGTTGTACGACTGGATAAAAAATATAGACTTTGCATATCCTGAAAATTTCATGTTGCTCGGGCTGATCCCTTTTTTGATCTGGTGGTATGTAAAAAAGTATAATCAAAAACAAACTGCTCTTCGTTTTTCCACTACACAGTCATTCAAAGTATCAACAGCAAAAAATTATTTTCGGCATTTGCCTTTTATTTTGCGTCTTTTGGCAGTAGCAGCATTGGTAATAGCAGTGGCTCGTCCCCAAAAAAGAAATGATCAAAGGCAGACTGTTGGCGAAGGAATAGATATTATTCTTTGCATGGATGTAAGCGGCAGCATGGGCTCCCGTGATATTTTACCATCCCGCATGGACGTAGCAAAAGAAGTAGCTGTTGATTTTGTATTGAGCCGTCCCGTTGACAGAATTGGTCTCGTAATATTTTCAGGAGAAAGTTTTTCGCAGGTGCCACTTACCACCGACAGAAACACATTGGTCACACAAATACAATCATTGGAAAGCCGGCGATATTTGAAAGACGGAACAGTGATTGGTGAAGGACTGGCTACAGCAGTAGATCGTTTATCAAAAAGCAATGCAAAAAGCCGTGTCATTATTTTGCTCACTGATGGTAAAGAGGATGCGCCTGATACAAGACTTATTGATCCGCTGACTGCCCTGGAGATTGCAAAAGCCAAAGGAGTAAAGGTTTATTCTATCGGAATGGGTGCCAGGCCTTCCACCATAGTTGAAAGAACAGATGTTGTTCCCGCTCAAAAAAATCCTGCAATGGATTTTATAGATGAAGCTTTATTACAGCGCATAGCCAATGAAACAGGTGGTCGTTATTTCCGTGCAAAAGATAAGGAAGGGCTGCAGAATATTTACAAGCAGATTGATCAATTAGAAAAATCCAAAGTAGAGATCACTTCTTACAAACGGCATGAAGAATTGTTTTTACCCGTTGTGCTTGCAGCTTTAGCTTTTTTATTTTTAGAAATATTGCTTCGCTATACAGTTTTAAAAAGATTTCCATGATACGAATTAGCGCTAATTCGTGTCTATTAGTTATAATTGGCGTTAATTAGCGTTTAAATGAGAGCAATTGTTTATAAATCTACCGGAAGCTGGTACAATGTAAAAGATGAAACCGGGCAATGGCATAATGCCCGGATAAAAGGTATTTTTAAAATTGATGAAATTACCAGCACCAATCCCATAGCCGTTGGTGACGAAGTGGAAATAACCGAAGAAGACAAAACAGAAAATACGGCGATCATTACTGATATTCTTCCCCGAAAAAATTATATCAACCGCCAATCGCCACGGGGCAAACACCAGCATCATATTGTAGCTTCTAATCTTGATCAGTCTATGTTAATTGCTACATTAAAAGAGCCAAGAACATCACAGGGTTTTATTGATCGTTTTTTAATAGCATCGGAAATGTATCATGTGACGGCAATGATTGTTTTTAATAAATCCGATCTGTATAAACAAAAAGAGCTGGAAAAGTTTGAAGCTATGAAAGAAATGTACGAAGCCGCAAGCTATAAAGTATTTCTGACAAGCACAAAAGATGGCAGCGGCATTGATGTTTTGAAAGAAGAATTAAAAGATAAGGTTACACTCATCAGCGGACATAGCGGTGTTGGTAAATCTTCTTTGCTTAATATCATTTTACCCGGCGTTAGTCTGAAGACTGCCGATGTAAGCGGCTGGAGCGGTAAGGGCATGCACACTACCACTTTTGCTGAAATGTATGATCTTCCTCCCGATATTTATCGGAACGGCCGAATCATTGATACACCCGGCATGCGGGAATTTGGCCTCGTGGATATTTCCAAGCAGGAAGTATCGCATTATTTTCCTGAAATGAGAGAAAGGCTCAACGATTGCCAGTTTAACAATTGCCTTCACGTAAACGAGCCCGGCTGCGCTATCAAACAAGCCGTAGCTAACGGTGAGATCAGCGATGACAGGTATGTGAGTTATGTAAATATTATGGAATCAATAGAGGAGAAGAGTTATTAAATACTCTCTAAATCTCCCTAAAGGGAGACTTAGGCCGTGATTTCTTTTTTATCTCATGCGGCTTTCAGTATTAATGACACTTTCATTTGACAACGAATCTTTGAAAAGCGAGGGCTGTGTGCTGGTGGCCTTCTCCTTTGGAGAAGGTCGGGATGAGGCTGCGAGAGTTGTGCGTTAGATGGTCCCGCTCTTTTGCGGGATCGGGAGGGTTTTTTATGCAATATTCCTCATTGGCCCGTTAAACAATCTTCCATCCAATATATTCGCCAGTTCTACCACCGCCTGATTATCTTTTGGCTGGGCAGCGTTAACCTTTGTTGGATGAACAGAGATGCCATTGTAAATATCGTAGCGAAGAGTAAGGGGATGACCTTTGTATTTAAAGTCCCAGTTGATGGCATCAAATTCGTCTTCCTTGTTTACAAATTTCAAACGAAGCTCATCGTTGATAATGCGGGCAACAATATAAAAGAGGTTCAGATTTCCATCATCGGCCAGAACGGCTTCTGTGCATCCCAATGTAGTTCGTAAATTAAGACTCATAGTAAACGTTTTTTGGTTCAATGGTTTTACTATAAGACTTTGGTACGGATGAAAAGGCTGCCTGATGTCGTATTAACTTCGGAATTTTTTTGCTTTCCGCGCGGCTTTTTCTGCTGCAGGATCGCCGCTGGCCAGTTTCTCTGCACCGATGTTCTTGCCATTTGTCGGGCAGCCATATTTTGGCTTAAACAAATTGCATGATGTAACCAGGAGCATGAAACCAATCAGCGTCACTATCACCAGGAGATTTTTCATTTGTAACAGTTTCATAGTATAACGAAATTAAAAATTATTAATTGCTTCTGCTATAGTATAACTACCAGCCGCTGAAAAATCGGCAATTGACAATAAGCTATTTGCAAGATAAACTTATGCGGTCTTTACCCATTGCTAATTGTCCACCACCTACTCCTCACTTACCTTCTCCCTAAACCAACCCGCATACTTGATATAATTATTAGCAATGCGATTGATCTCGCCGCTGATCAACTCCTGCGAAATATCCTTTACTTTTTTGGCCGGCACACCGGCATAAATACTACCTGCTTCACAAACTGTATTTTCTAATACAACTGCACCGGCTGCTATAATGGTATTGCTATGCACCACCGCATTGTCCATTATGATGGCGCCCATCCCGATCAATACATTATCATGTACAGTGCAGCCGTGAACAATAGCATTGTGCCCGATCGAAACATTATTACCAATCGTAGTGCCGTATTTCTGGTAAGTGCAATGGATGCAGGCGCCATCCTGCACATTCACCTTATTACCCATTTTAATAAAGTTCACATCGCCGCGGATCACGGTATTGAACCAGGCGCTGCAATCATCGCCCATTATTACATCGCCAACAATCGTGGCATTGGGGGCAATAAAACAATTGCTTCCCCATTGAGGATACTTGTTTTTTACTGGTAAAATAACTGGCATAAAAAGTTTATTGTTTATAGTTTTTTGTTAGTAACAGTAAGCGGAGCCGAACTCTGGTTTTTCATAGCATCGTCTGTTGCGACGCTCCGTTCGTCGTTCGGTAATTCTGCTCAACAAATATCCTATTTTGTTTCCGACATTTGTTTGAATGAATAAGAATGAATCATCTGAACTCCCCTTTAGGAGTTGGGAGTCTCAAAGAGCACTTTTTTTAAAACATGTAGCCCAAACATCGTCTGCGCCGCTGGCTTTGGAAATTGTAAAGGCTGAAGGTGCCAATTTGTATGATGTAAATGGAAAAGAATACATTGATCTTATTGGAGGCATCAGTGTAGCCAATGTGGGCCATCGCCATCCACGGGTGATTGAAGCTATCCAAAAACAACTGGAAGCCTACCTGCACATCATGGTATATGGTGAATTTGTGGAAACGCCGCAAGTACAATATGCCCAATTGCTCACAAGCCATCTTCCTGCTTCTCTTAATTCGGTTTACTTTGCCAACTCCGGGGCTGAAGCAGTAGAAGGAGCTATGAAACTTGCTAAACGTGTCACCGGCAGAACAGAGATCGTAGCATTTAATAATTCTTATCATGGTTCCACACAAGGAGCTTTGAGTATTATAGGCAGCGAGTATTGGCGCAACGCTTTTCGTCCGTTGTTACCGGGCATAAGCCATCATGACTATGGATCTTTTGAAGCAATGGAAGAGATCACAGGCCAGACCGCCTGTGTGATAGCAGAGACAGTGCAGGCGGAAGCGGGTATCATCGCTCCTTCAAATGAGTGGATAAAAGCTTTGCGAAAAAAATGTGACGAAACAGGTACGTTGCTTGTTTTGGATGAAATACAAACCGGCTTTGGTCGTACCGGCAAGCTCTGGGGATTTGAACATTTTGATATCATTCCTGATATTCTTTTATTGGGAAAAGCATTGGGCGGCGGCATGCCCCTCGGAGCTTTTATTGCAGATAAAAAACTAATGAACGCTTTTACCGAAAATCCGGTCCTGGGCCATATAACAACATTTGGGGGCCATCCTGTTTGTTGTGCTGCCGGTATGGCTGCTATGAAAGCATTGATTAATGAAGGAGTGATAGAAAAAGTAAAAGAAAAAGAAGCGTTGTTAAAATCTTTGTTGATTCATCCCAAAATAAAATCAATACGGTCTTTTGGTTTGTGGGCTGCAATAGAGTTTGATTCTTTTGAAACAAATAAAAAGATCATTGATAATTGTATTGCCAATGGAGTATTGACAGACTGGTTTCTTTTTGCTTCGAATTGCCTGCGTATTTCACCTCCGTTAATCATCTCCGAACAGCATATTAAAAAGGCATGCGGAGTGATAATAAATTCCCTCCAGTGACTAACTGGAAAATCTAACGTTTCATACTGCATTTCGGTTTCAATAAATTTTGCATCGAATTCCTTAGAAGAACGCATATGTGTTTGCCCGTAAACTCCAGCGGCTAAAAAATTGCGTTGATTCGTTTTGAATTTACAACAGGCTTTGTTATTTTAAGAGATTAATTAACCAAACAAGCCATTTTATGAGAAAAATTTTATTACTGATCGTTTCCACTGCGATCATTTCTGTTTCCTTTGGGGCCGCAACCACGGTTGTAAAGCCCACTCCCAATGCTAATGAAATATTTCTGCCCGTCGGGAAAACTGGCCAGAAAATATCATTGATGGAACTGTCCCGAATTTCAATGAAAGATTTTGAAACCCTTACTAACAGGAAGCTGAAATTTTTTGACCGTCTTGCATTCAAATCTGCACAGAAAAAACTTAGGAAAGGAATAAGCGCTGATGGAACTATTAAAAAACAAAAGCTCAAAAAATTTTCAAACAGGTTTTATGGGGGAGAAACCGGTTTTCATGCGGGCGGTTTCTTCCTTGGATTTTTATTGGGCATCACTGGCGTTTTGATCGCTTATGTGATTAATGATGATTATAAACGAAACAGAGTTAAATGGGCATGGTTTGGCTTTGGATTAGGGGTAATAGCCAGTATTATCCTTATCATTGCCATTCTTAATAGCAGCAGCCTGTACTAAGAATTTTGTCGCAAGCAGTGAAGTTACAAGATAGCAAGACTTCGCAGGAGTTTACATCAGATGCACTCACGAAGGCAGGCAGCTTTTTTAATTCAGCAATGTTAAGCCTTGCGGATTTTATTTTTCTTGTCCGGTTATAAGAAAGATTTGAATAAAATTTTGGCAGATTAAATAATCCTGCCGAACTTTTGATTATTCTTCACCAATAAACCTCTGTATATGAAAAAAATTCTATTCTTAGGAGTTGCCTTTTTTATTCTCACGGCTTCATTCGCCTCTACAGAAGTAACCAAAAAACCATCCATTAAAGCAAGCGAAGTGCTGATTCCGATTGGCAATACGGGGCAAAAAATTTCTTTGCTTGATCTCTCCAGAATGTCTGTTAAAGATGTTCAGTCTTTTACCGGTAAGAAAATGAGCTTTGCTGACCGTATGATGTTTAAAGCGGCACAACGCCAGCTAAAAAAGAACATTAGTGCCGACGGAACTATTGACAGCAAAAAAATAGCAAAAAATCTTAAAAAAGCCGATGGCACTACAGGGTTTCATATCGGGGGATTTGCACTTGGCTTTTTGCTGGGCTTGATCGGTGTATTAATCGCTTACCTGATCAATGATGATAAAAAATCTAATCGTGTAAAATGGTCATGGATTGGTCTTGGCGTTGCCATTGTTCTTTATATCCTTTTGATAATCTAAAATAAAATATTTTCAATAAAGAATGGTTGATGCCTGCCGGCTTCAGCCATTTTTTTATTCCTCAATTTCAATGATCACTTCTATCTCTACGGCGATATTGAATGGCAGAGCATTCATGCCCACTGCAAATCTTGCATGTTTTCCTTTCTCGCCAAAAATTTCCATCATCAGGTCGCTATAGCCGTTGATCACTTTAGGTTGGTCTTTAAAATCATCTGTACAGTTTACCATACCCAATACTTTTACGATCCGCTTTACTTTATTCAACGAACCCAATTCTGCTTTTAAAACCGACAGGTGGCCTAACCCTGTTAATCTTGCTGCTTCATAGCCTTGTTCAATGGTCAGGTCTTTTCCAAGTTTGCCGGTAATATAGGCGCTGTCTTTCCACGGCCCCCTGCCTGATAAGAAAAGTAAATTATCCACCCGTACTGCGTTGACATAATTTGCTACCGGCGCTGGTGGTGCGATTAATGTAATACCTTTTTGTTTCAGTCTTGTTTCTGCATCCTGTGCAAGAAGAGTAAAAGACAACAAGCAATTTGTAATAAGCAATAAAAAAATATTTTTCATTTGTAGATGTTTTATAAAAGCTTAAAAACAAACACAGCAACCAATCCCCCAATGATTGGCCCCACAACCGGCACCCATGCATAACTCCAGTCACTGTCTCTTTTTTCTTTTATCGGCAAAACAAAATGCGCAATGCGTGGCCCGAGATCTCTTGCAGGATTGATAGCATAACCTGTAGGCCCCCCCAATGATAAACCGATTCCTAACACTAATAACGCTACAGGTAATGCATCCAAAGCTCCCATTGTAGCTGCCGACTTAGATATATTCAAAGCGCCGAACACAAGTATAAACGTTCCGACGATCTCAGTAAGTAAATTGTAAACGGGATTTCGAATGGCTGGCGCGGTGCTAAATACGGCAAGCTTCAAATCTTTTTCTGTTGTTTCATCAAAATGCTGTTTGTATGCTATCCAAACAATCACAGCTCCGGTGAAGGCGCCGGCAAATTGTGCAATCAAATAAGTGGGCAGGAGAGAAACATCAAAATCACCTAAAGTAGATAATCCTATTGTCACAGCAGGATTTAAATGTCCGCTGCCGCCTAATTTATTGGAAGCATAAACACCTAAAAAAACAGCCATGGCCCACCCGAATGTGATAACGATCCAGCCGCTGTTTTGACCTTTTGTTTTGTTAAGTACAACATTTGCAACCACGCCACCGCCCATAATAATAAGCAGGGCTGTGCCAATAAATTCACCGATAAATGGAGACATAAGCAATCAGTTTATAAAGTTTGATGTTGAAGATGGGAAGATGGAATATAATTTTTTGCAAGCGTATTAAACTCACTTATTTGTTTTTTGACCCAAGCCTCATCTTTTTTCAGTGCTGCAGCCATTGTAGTCGCCACGATTGGCGCTGCTTCCACTGCTGTTTTAGCATCAAGCAATAAATGCCTTGTGCGGCGTGATAAATAATCTTCCACCGTCATACACATTTCATTCTTCACGGCATTGCTGATATCTTCAGTTGACAAGGAAATAGGAGAGTAAACTTTTTTATCATGTCCGTATAGTTTCAATACTCTTGTAATGCAGGGTTTGTTTGGCAGGTTATTTTTTTCTATTGCTATATCAATTACATCTTCGGCCATTTTCCGGTATGTTGTCCATTTGCCCCCGGTGATAGTTATCAATCCCGAATCGCTAACTGTGATCAGGTGATCTCTCGACAAGGCGGCTGTCTTTGCTGCTTTTCCCTTCACCAGTGGACGCAAACCGGCAAACATGCTTCTAACATCACTAAGCTGCGGATCTTTGGTGAGATAACGTCCAACATGCGAAAGAATGAAATTTATTTCTTCTTCTTTAGGGATGGGCTCCAATGATGGTTTTGAAACAGGTGTATCCGTAGTGCCTAAAACAATTTTGTTATGCCACGGTACTGCAAACAACACTCTTCCATCATCTGTTTTCGGAATCATAATGGCTGTATTGCCAGGTAAAAAATCTTTATCAACAACTAAATGAATTCCCTGGCTGTGTGCTACCAGCTTTTTATGATGCGCATTGTCCATGTGCATGATGCTGTCTGTAAAAATTCCTGTAGCGTTAATGATGGACTTGCTTTTTACTTCATATTCTTTTCCCGTTAAAGCATCTTTGACATGAACACCGTTTATTTTTTTATGTGATTTTAAAAAACCCGTAACAGGAAAATAGTTTAATACAACAGCATCATGTTTCGCTGCGGTTTGTGCAATGCTGATAGCAAGTCTGGCATCATCAAACTGTCCATCGTGATAAACAATGCTGCCACGCAATCCATCGGGATCAAGCGTAGGCGCCAGTTCCAGTGTTTCTTCTTTTGATAAAAATTGAGATGGTCCCAATCCCAACTTGCCGGCCATCCAATCATAGATCTTTAAACCTATTCCATAGAAAGGGCCTTCCCACCATTTATAATTGGGAACAACAAATTTTTGGTTGTGTACAAGATGTGGCGCATTCTTTATCAGCAGACCTCTTTCTTTCAATGCTTCCATCACCAGTTTGATATTGCCCTGCTGCAGGTAACGAACGCCGCCATGAACAAGTTTAGTGCTGCGTGATGAAGTGCCTTTGGCAAAATCATGCTGTTCAAACAAAATAGTTTTCAATCCTCTTGAAGCAGCATCCAAAGCGGCGCCTAAACCTGTGGCGCCACCGCCGATAATACAAACATCCCATTCGGATTGGGTTGTCAATTGTTGTATCATTTTCTCCCTATTCAAGATGGTCTCAATTTATGTTGCGTAAAAATGTTCAATACTCAGTTTTCAATATCCAATTAAAGTTTACAAATAAGAAATTGAAAATTATAATTATTCGTTTGCCCAACTGATTGAAGCCTTCACTGCTCTTTGCCATCCTTTGATCAATTCATATCTTTTATCATCTTTCATTTCAGAAGTAAATGAACGGTTGATCTGCCACTGCTCTTGTATTTCATCCACATTTTTCCAATAGCTAACTGCAAGGCCTGCAAGATAAGCTGCTCCCAATGCTGTTGTTTCTGTAATAACAGGCCGTACTACTTTACAATTCAAAATATCACTTTGAAATTGCATCAGCTGGTTGTTGACCGTTGCGCCGCCATCCACTCTCAATTCTTTTATTTGAATGCCTGCATCAGCTTCCATTGATTTTAATACATCATAAGTTTGATAAGCGATGCTTTCCAATGCAGCCCTTGCAATATGAGCATTGCTGCTGCCTCTTGTCAATCCAAAAATAGCGCCTCTTGCATGCTGGTTCCAATGCGGCGCTCCTAATCCCGCAAAAGCAGGAACCATATAAACACCATCTGTATCTTTTACCTGCAACGCTAACTTTTCTACTTCAGAAGAATTGCGAATGATCTTCAGGCCATCTCTCAACCATTGCACAACCGCACCGGCAATAAATACACTTCCTTCCAAAGCATATTGCATTTTATCTTCAATCTTCCATGCTATTGTCGTTAATAAGTTATTGTTTGATGTAATGGCTTTTTCTCCTGTATTCATCAGCATAAAACAACCGGTGCCATAAGTATTTTTTACCATGCCCGGTTGTGTACATAGTTGACCAAACAATGCAGCCTGTTGATCACCTGCAATACCAGCGATCGGAATTCTTGAGTCAGGAACAGTGCTGCCGGTAACACCATATATTTTGCTGGATGGTTTTACTTCCGGCAATACAGCTTTAGGTATCGTAAATAATTTCAGCAGTTCTTCATCCCATTGACCTGTATGAATATTGAGTAACATAGTACGGGATGCATTGGAAACATCAGTGATATGCAGTTCACCGCCTGATAATTTCCAAACAAGCCAGCTATCAATAGTCCCAAATGCAAGCTCTCCGTTTTCTGCTCTTTCTCTTATGCCTTTTACATTATCTAATATCCATTTCAATTTGGTAGCAGAAAAATATGCATCAATGATCAGTCCTGTTTTTTCCTGGATGGGTTTGGCATAATTGGCAGATTTTAATTCATCACAAAATGCAGCCGTTCTTCTGTCCTGCCATACAATAGCATTATAAACAGGTTTGCCTGTTTTTCTTTCCCACACTACCGTTGTTTCTCTTTGATTAGTGATGCCAATGCCCGCTATTTGTCGCATTGTTAGATTCGCTTTTGCCAATGCTTCGGCCATCGTGCCGTATTGAGTGCTCCATATTTCTTCTGCATCATGCTCTACCCACCCCGGCTGGGGAAATATTTGTTTGAATTCTTTTTGCGCTGAGCTGACAATGTTGCCTTGCTGATCAAAGATCATACTGCGGCTGCTGGTAGTACCCTGGTCAAGGGCAAGGATATAATGTGAAGGCATGCGGGCATCGTTTTAATGAACAGGAAGATAAGGAAAACTTTGAGTTAGAAAATACTTTGGTCTATTATTAAAAACTTAACCTGAAACTACCAAACACTCCAAACCTCCTTGTCGTACCATTTAGCTCTGATGATGGCAAAACTCTCCAGATAAAATCAACCCTGAATACGCGGAGTATATTATCAACACCCGTGCCTATTTCCATATAGGTTTTGCCATCGAGGGTTTGAAAATTATGATCTCCCTTAAAGTTCAGTGCCTTGTTGGCATCTGACAAACTACCCCAAAGTGTTTTCACCGTCCAAAACTGGCGGAACTTTAATTTGGGAAACAACCGAAAGATGCCATTGCCAACATTGTGTTCAAAGTTGATACCGGCATATTGATCATGAATGAACTCATATTTGTTCATCATGTTAAAAGCATACCTGTTATAATAATACAATTCATTGCCCGGAGCTATATCGAGCAATACATAAGGAAGTGTACCAAACGTTTTGCCGGCATAAGCCTGGAATGATATACTTCCTAATGGGGGTATTTTAATATAGTCAGATATACTGCCTGATAATTTGGTATAGTTATAATTGCTTTTTAAAATACCCGAAATGCCTCTTGAAATATAAATCTCGCCAATAGGCCAGGGACTGCCAATACTGGTACGAAAGAATTGATTTTCCAAAAATTTTTCAAGGTAAGCGAAGCGCAGTCTCAGTGATACTTCAAACGTAGTAAGCGGAGAACGGCCTCTTTCAGCATAAAAAGAATCTTTAACAGGTATGTTTTTTAAAGGCGTAAAACCTTTATGCGTCACAGCAATTAACTCCGAAAGACCAAAGCGATGCTCATTAAAAAACTCAAATCTTTTTTCTTCTACTTTAATAAACTTTATGGGTACATATTGTTTGCGTATAGCCAGTGCAAATACATTGTCTGTAGAAACTTCACCATAATAGTTTTGTCCATAATCCAGGTCGTTAGTATATGATCCATACCAATATCGCCGCGGATGCTTGCTTGGCAGATAAAATAATTCAGCTTTTCCTTTTATTTTTTTATCACCAAATCCATAAGCAAGATACCAGTGCCACCACCAGTGCTTGTCAAATTTTTTGTTGGTGCCAAGATCAAAGCGTAAACGAAGACCTTCCCATGAATTAGCTGTGACCCAGTTATACCACGGGCCTAATTGAAAATTGCCTGTATTCAGGTAACCGGTTGCTATAAAATTGATCTGTCTTGCCAATCGCTGAAAGGTTGGTGCGTTGATCAATGTATCAATCATTTTAATGATACCGGCTTCTGTTTTGGTTAGTTCTTCATGGCGGGTTTCATCCCAGTATGTTTTATCTTTTTCAGCAGCTCCCGGCGCTGTGATCACTTCTTCCATCAAATCGTTTTTACTCAACTCTTTCACCACTAAGCTGTCATTCACTTTTACATCGCGGTAAGTAGTGGTCTTTCGTCCAATAAAACCAAGACTGTTTTTACCAATAGGCGATACATCCGCCACAAATTTATCTTTTGATAAAAACCAGGTAGAGTCATCCAGCAATTTATACTCCTGTATCAGGCTTAGTGTTTCAACAAAATTGATGTTGGCATCTTTACTCAAACGCAGATTCATTCTTTGTATAGCAAATGTGCCGGCATGCACCCAGCAATCGCCTTCAAATGTATTGGTGCCTTTGCGACGGGGAACAAATACAAGATGATAAAAACGACTCCCTGCTACTTGCTGCGTATCTATTACTCTATAATTATAATATAGATCACCATTATCGCTTGCCGGACTTACAAACTCTTTATTAAAAACAGGAATGAAATTATTATAAACGTTTACGTTCTGATCCATACCACCCAGGAACTTAATGATGCTTTCATTCTTTACGCCGTTTGTATTGGCGCCTTTTATTACTTCACGTCGCTTCAATGGTTTCTTTTGATAATAATAATCGGAAATGCTTTCGGTAAGATAAGTAGGCAGGTATTTGATGCCTTCCGAGCTATCCATATTTTGCTTCAGCAATTCACCAACAGGTCTCAATGGTTTAATTTTGGTAAGTCTGCCTACATTGAAATTTTTTATATCCAGTTCCAGCTTGTTATATAATTCGTACGAAAAATTATCAAAACGGTACCGGTCATTGCGTGGTTTGTTTTGAATGATCTTTCTCCAAAGGAATAATCCTTTGTTCACTTTTGTTTTTACTCTTACGCCTTCAATGAATGTTCCTCTCTCCAGCGGAAGATTCAAAAGAATTGAATCTTTGTTTTTATCAATAAAAAATGAAAAAGGCTGGTAGCCTACACAAGTGATCAGCAATGTGTCTGCGGGCCATTGGTCAACACGGATTGAAAAATTACCTGCCGAATCAGTAAGCGTTCCAATGGTTGTGTTTTTGAAGGCAATCGAAGCAAAGGGAACAGGTTCTTCGCTATGCGAATCTTTTATGGTACCGCTGATCCTTTTCTGCTGGGCCCCGGCCTGTGTCACTATCATAACCATAATGAAGCAGGAAAGCAGTTGGATGTAGCGGTAAGAAAAATTCATAAGCTGCAAATTTACTCGCTGGTCTTCAATCGGTAAAAACACAATTGGTTATCAAATCATATCATTTTGTGAAATGTATTTGGAAATAAGAGAATGAATTATTTACTTTGTAATTCAAAGTGCTTTTTATGATTGAGCCAAACCAACAAGCCGACAGGCTGCAAGAGGTGAAAAATATCCGCCACCTCATGGAAAGATCAAGCCGTTTTATTTCACTTAGCGGGTTAAGCGGTGTATCTGCCGGATTGTGTGCACTTGCCGGCGCAGCCGTTGCACGGTATGTGATCTTCAAGGATTATTACTCAACTTATGATGACAGAGGATTTTTTGCGGCCAATGATTTCAGGGCATTAAAGCTGCAGCTGATCGTATTAGCTGCCGGCGTTTTTGTGGCAGCATTTTTTTCAGCCTTTTATTTTACGTGGCGAAAATCGAACCAACAAGGTGATTCATTATGGAATCCCGTGTCACGCCGTTTGTTTTGGAATGTGCTTATTCCCATTGCGGCCGGTGCTTTTTTCATTTTTGGTATGTTACAATACAATGAATGGCGGTTTGTAGCGCCGTTATGCCTGTTGTTTTATGGTTTGGCTCTTGTAAATGCAAGCAAGTACACGTTGACAGATATTCGCTATCTCGGTTATTGTGAAATAATTCTCGGTTTGATCAATATGCTAAGGATTGGTGATGGATTATATTTTTGGGCAATTGGTTTTGGCCTGTTGCATATTGTATATGGCATTGTGATGTGGTGGAAGTATGAGAGAAACCCTCTGTCTCCCTAAAGGGAGGACTTAGGTCAAAGAAGTATAAGTTTTATTCGATAGTTCTTAACAGGATAAGATGAATGATTATGTAACCAACTGAAGACTTTCATGGCATCTTCGTTGCGCCTGCCTATCCGGCAGGCAGGTCGCACTCTTCAACTTCCTGTTCTTTACTCAATAATAGTTCACTCACTGCTTTCAGGCTTGTGTGTGAGCAAGTCCCTCCTTCGGAGGGATTTAGGGAGGCTTGATTTATGAAGAATCCGATAACAGGCTTAAATAAAATTTTTGATAACCGCATCCGTCTCGGTGTGATGAGTGTGCTTGTGGTCAATGAAGAAATAAGTTTCAACGATCTTAAGCAAATGCTCGAAGTAACGGATGGTAACCTGGCTACGCACCTGGTGAGCCTTGAAGAAAATGGTTATATCAAAGTGCATAAAGGTTTTATCGGCAGAAAAACCAATACAACATATTCGGTAACTAAAAATGGTGAAAAAGCTTTTGCAGACCATATCACGGCATTGGAAAACATGATAAAAGGAGTGAAGTAAATTTTTTTTAACGCTATACTTTGAAATACAAAGTGCTTTTAAACATGGAAAAGAATTTAAAAAAACAAATCAAAGCCTGGATCATCTTCTTTATGATCGCATTGTTCCTAAGTGGATTGACAGCCATCCCGCTTGAGTCAGAATTATCCTTCCTTTCCCGTTGCTTTTCTCCAACCGCAACGATAGGCGCATGGATTGATAAAGTGTATATGTCTCTTGCTGAAACAAACCGTAAGTATCCGTTTATCGCTTATGGATCAGACTGGCTTGCTTTTGCTCATTTTGTTTTGGCCATTCTTTTTATCGGGCCATTAAGAGATCCTGTCCGTAACAAGTGGGTGATTGAATTCGGTATGATTGCCTGCCTGCTTATCATTCCTTTTGCTTTTATCGCCGGTGAGTTCAGAGGCATACCCATCTGGTGGCGGTTGATTGATTGTTCGTTTGGTGTGGTTGGATTAATTCCATTGAGTATTTGTCATAGTAAGATCAAGCAACTTGAATCATTCATTAATAAAACTTCAAATTATGAAACAGCTTATTAAACAAAATAGCATTGCCATTGCATCGCTGCTACTGGCACTACCCACCGCTTATTTTATTACCATTTCAGTGTTGAAATACCTGGCAGGCATTGACGGACCTTTTGATACAATGGCTCCTGTATTGGAACGCTGGGGTATCAAAGAAACATTAGGCTGGAATATTAACCTGCTTATTCTTTTTGGGCCGGTTGTTGCTTTTCTGCTTACTATTTTCCAGGTATTGAGTATCCGGATTCAATTCACCGAAAATCATTTTCTCTTCCAGTTTTTATTAAAAAAAAGATGGCTGCCATTATTTGTTGCCGCTTTTAGTGTCAGTTTGCTGGCTATTCTTTTTGTTTACCTGCTTGGAGAGAATTGTTTTTAAAATATCTATCAGCTTATAAAAACTCACGTATGAAACAGATTTGGTTTAAAAAAATTAGCTGGGTTTATTTACCCATTCATCCAATTGGGATGCTCATCACTCTTGCGGCCATTGCATTTATGGTTCCGGTTTGCATGGCCATTTTTAGAAACGGACATTCCATCAGCGATGATCTTTATAAAATTTTTATTTATGCTACCTGCACTGCCTTTTGGTGGAAATGGATTGCCGAAAAAACATCTGATTAATATGAAATCAATTCAATTGTATTTGCGGTCGAGGATCAGCAGTTTTGGATTTGCTTTCAATGGCCTCTGGTCTTTTTTTAAAAATGAGCCCAATGCACGGATACATTTTGCTTTTACGCTTGCTGTATTGGCTGCTGCTTTTTATTTCAATGTTTCAGCAACAGAGGCGATGGCATTGCTGATTGTAACAGCAATAGTATGGGTGACGGAGATTTTCAATACAGCCATCGAGCATACCATGAATTTTATTTCAACAGAAAAAAATGAGCATATCAAACTCATTAAAGACCTGGCGGCTTGTGGTGTTTTGTTAGCTGCCATAGCTGCATTGATCACAGGGTTGATTGTGTTTTTACCTAAAATATTATAACATGCTTCAAAGGCTAATTAATAAAGGAAACGATTTTTTGGAATTGACCATGCAGCAATGGTTGCTGATCTCCTGTGGGTTTAGTTGCTTGTTGCTGGCGGCAAGAATAGTTGTTACCGGTTACTACACTTATCTTTTTTTAACATGGAATCTCTTTCTTGCTTTTGTGCCCTATACTATTTCACAATGGCTGCATGCACATACACTGTTAGCGAAGAATAAATGGAAACTAAGTTTATTCCTGCTATTATGGCTATCCTTTATTCCCAACTCCTTTTACATTATCACAGACCTGTTTCATCTTGAAAAATTTGATTCGGCTCCAAAATGGTTTGACCTGCTGCTGATCTTTTCTTTTGCCTGGAACGGATTGATGCTGGGAATAGCATCAGTAAGAAAAATGGAAATGGTTCTTGAAATAGTTATTGGCCGCGGTTTTTCATTGCTCATTCTTCTTGTGGTGATGTGGTTGAATGCATTTGGCATTTACATCGGCCGTTACCTGCGTTATAATAGCTGGGATATTGTTATGCAGCCTTTTTCGCTTTTCGGTGAAATGTTTGAACTGCTGTTTCATCCATTGACCAATAAAATGGAATGGGGTATGATCGCTGTGTATGCTGTTTTCATGACAGTTTGTTATATCACAATCAAAAAACTGGGTGAAGGATTTTCGAAACATCATAACGCTAAAATTTAAATCAACATAAAAATGGAAACATCAGTCGCAGCCAGCATCTGGCAAAAAAGTAAACTGCTTATTAAAGCCCTGCTGATCGGGGTGCTTGTATTGTTATTATTAATACCGGCTTATTTTGTTAAAGATGTCATCAGCGAAAGAGAAGGAAGACAAAAAGAAGCTTTTAACGAGGTAAGCAGCAAATGGGCGGCCCGGCAAAATATTACGGGGCCTGTACTTGTCATTCCGTATGTGGAATCTATGACCAGTGATAAAGGGCAGCTATCAAGCGTAAAGAAAATGGCTTGTGTTCTGCCTGATAAACTCAATATCGAGGCAACTGTAAAACCGGAAGAACGACACCGCGGAATATACCAGGTGATGCTTTATTCATCAGAACTGAAGCTTAATGGGGTATTTAATTCTATTCCATTTCAGCAACTGAAAATTGATCCATCGCAGGTGGCATGGAATGAAGTTTTTGTGTGCATGGGATTAGCAGACAGCAAAGGATTGAAAGAAGAAATAAAAGTGAGTTGGAATGATTCTTCCGTTGTGCTCAATCCTGCGCAGGTTGATATTGCCGGTATGAAAGAAGGTTTTACAGCGCCGGTAACAGTTAGTGCTGATAATTCAATCCGTTTTTCTTCTTCCATTCAATTTAATGGTTCAGAACAATTGCTTTTTACCCCGGTAGGAAAAGAGACTACGGTAAAACTTTCTTCTGCCTGGCCGGATCCAAGTTTTACCGGCGGACAATTACCCGATCATCGCATCACAAATGATGGCTTTACTGCTACATGGAAGAGCCTGGCGCATACAAGAAATTTTCCGCAATACTGGAAAGAAGGTAACTATAATCCGCAAACCGCATCATTTGGCGCTGACCTTTTTATTGCAGTAAATGGCTATCAGAAAACCATGCGTTCGGTGAAGTATGCTATCCTTTGCATACTGCTGACCTTTGCCGCTTTCTTTATCATTGAAACAGTGAATAAAAAGTCAGTACATCCTTTTCAGTATGCGCTGATAGGGCTTGCATTAATTCTCTTTTATACGTTGCTATTATCTTTTTCTGAATACACCGGTTTCAATACAGCCTATATCATTGCTTCCGTTGCAACTGTTGGGTTGATTGCATGGTTTGTAAAAGGAATTTTGCAATCATCGAAACTTACTTCTGTTTTAGGGGTATTGCTGGTTCTAATGTACTCCTACATTTTTACGATACTTCAATTGCAGGATTATTCATTGCTGCTTGGAAGTATCGGACTGTTTCTTACACTGGCGGTTATTATGCATTTCTCTAAAAAGATACAATGGTAATGTACCGGTGCCACACGTTAATACAAATGATGAAGTCGTGGCACCGTGCCATTAACCTTATCCATTATGAAAACTAAAATCCCCCGAAACTATCGGGGGATTTTAATCTGTGATTCAATTTCAATCAGTGTCACCGGCGATCAAAAGTCAAATCCCATCGCAACATACCAGCTTGGTTTGCCTCTGAATAAACCACTCATTTCCCATGCTGCATCTACACGAAGGAAATAACCAAGCAATGTGCTTCTTGCGCCAAATCCATACCCACCGGCAAATGGCCCGATACCACCCGATTTGATACGAACAGTGAAAGGATTACCCTGGTCACTAAAGATGCTTTGTGGCCGCTGAATATTTTTTATATCACCAAACCATGCCGTGCCAATATCAAAGAATTGCACCAACTGGAAGTTTCTTAAAAATGCATTATTGATCGGTTTGTTGAAGAAAGTAGAAAACACCGGAACCCTGATCTCACTGTTTAGTGTAACAGCATTGTTGCCATGCGCTGCATTTTGCGGAAAGCCTCGAAGGTTTAAGGCCAATGACTGATAAGTGTAAGGGCCTTCAATATTCGGGTTTACAGGATAAGCGTCATTGAATTTCGGGCTAAACCAGTTATCAACTCCGCCGAGATAATACACCACTTTTTGATCGCCAAAAGAAAAATCACCGGCCGCACGAACTGCCCAAATCAAATTGCGGTATATCGGTAAATAGTGCCGGGCATCAAAACCTACATTGAAAAGATAACGACCTTCTTCATGTGCACGGGCCATTTGCATAAACATATCGCTAAATATCTTATACCTTAATCCATGCCAGATATTCGAAACTGGGTTGGTCGTATTATCATAAACATATTCGAGGCTTAACTGGCCATAAGTAGTTGTAGTATCGGGCACTTTTAATGTAACATCATCTATTGAGCTAACTACTGATCTGTCAAAGCGGGGGCCAATGGTTGCTCTAAGACTTTTTACCCTGTCAAACGGGTATTTCAATACAGCGAGATAATAACTTGAAAACCGTTTTCCCGGGGCAAGCAAAGGATTGGGAGAAATATCAGGATCTCTGAACTGGACGTTATCTTCAATGCTGCTCCGGTAATAAATAAATCCCCAGTCTAATCTTTTGCGCAGATTCATAAAAGAAAACAGCACATCATTATCCCGAAGATTTGGCGCAATCCTGATACCACCGGTGAACTTCACATCTTCCATCAGGTCAGATGTGCCAAGACGGATCAAACCATTAAAGTCACCGCCATTAGATAAGTAAACCGGGCCACCGCCGGTAAAAGGCTGAAACTTGTTTACCACCAGCACCGAATTATTAAAACCAGTTACGGCATAATCCGCAAAAAATTTCGGTGGCCTGTATTCATAAAGTTTTGCTTTGCGCAAAATTGGCGCTTCGGTCATTGGTGTTGCTTCTACCACTTTGCCCAATTGGGTACTATCGGTTTTTTCATCGCCGAATTCGCTTTGGAAAAAATCCTTTTTATCCGTATCGGCTTTTTTATCGTCTTGTTGCGGCGCCTGCCTGTTGCGGCCTCGTTTTTCCTCATCTATTAATTGCTTCATGTACTCAGTGGGCCGGGCATTGATATTGCGGCGGCGAAGAGTATTTTCGTCTACTCTTAACCGGTAAAGAAGTTTTACATTGCCCAACTTTACTACTTCACTTACCTGCTGATTATCTCCTGCTGTTCTTGTTTCCAGCGTACTGCTCTGATAGTTGCTAAGCGGAAATACATAAGATGAATCATTAGTAATGGAAACATAACCCACCGAATCAATATCTGTTTTATTCCATTCTTTCAGCAGGCTATCTACTTCTGCCAGTGGTGGATTGCGTAATACTTCATCGCCAATAAATACCAATGTATCCAGACCTGCTCTTTCGGTGCGGAAAAAACCTGCATAGCGGTTGTTGATACCATTTTCATCGCTGATAAAAGTAAAATGTGATGTATTATATTGAGATGGAAATCTTGCATTGCCACGGTTCAATGCAGTAAGCTGTGATATTTGTTTGAACTCAGATTTGTTCCAGTTGTCAACTAAAAAGATATTGAATCGCTTTCCCGGCAAAGAATCTTCGCTGGTAGCAGCAGTGGCCGATGGACGATTGCTTGCATAAATGATCCCTGTCTTATTGGGAAAAGCTACAAAAGCAGGATCAAGATCATCATACACATCATTAGTGATCTGGTCGTAAGTCTGGCTGTCAATTTTATAAACAAAAATATCTGTTTGCCCGCTTCTGATAGCGCTAAAGATAAGCGTATTGGCATCGAGCATATATTTCATATCCTGCACCTGGTTAAACATGGGCAGTTCCTGTTTCACGGTTTTGATGCGATTCACTACATCATAAACAAATAATTTCAGTTTACCTTCCTGGTTATATAAAACAGCAAGCCGGGTGCCTTTACCATCCCAGGCAATGATGGGATAATTGGGATTTATTTCATCTCCTTTGGAACGGGTGCCGTATTTCAACAATACTTTGCGGGTCACAAAATTTTCTACCAATACAACAGAATATTTTCCCTGTTTAAATTCTACAACAGCATAAGTGAAGCTTCTTGGGTTGGGATTAGCATTAAAATGGACAAAATCTTTTTTACCGATCACTTCGCTTACGCCTAACTGTCCTTTGGGCGCATTGCGGCGGCCCCGAAGATCTTTATAATACTGCTGTGGCACTTCGAGCATGAAATCTTTCAATACCGCTTTAAATTTTTTCTTTGTTACTTTTTGCGAAGCATTATTGAGATTACGATAAATACGGCTCAGGTATAAAAAATAGGTCACTTTTGTTTTACCATATTTATCGGCGATATATTTCCAAAACGAATGACCGGCCAGCTCGGGTTTATCAAAGGCAAACTGGTAAAAATTGGTGTATTCACCGGCTAACATGATGGAGCGAAGTTCATCATCCAATTTAGGAGACCAATTTTCAGCAGCATATTCAATATAACCATCCGTAAGCCACTTGGGAAGATCGAGAAGGGCCTGGTTGGCAGCAAACTCACCCAGGTCATCGCCAAACAATACATTTTCCACTAAAACTTTGGCAATACCCTGGCGTATCTGGCGGCGAAGGTTTTCATGATTACCGTCGAAATACACAAGCATTTTGTTATTGACAAGCCTGGTAACACCGCCGGTATTTTGCCAGTCAATGCCCAGCCCGATATTGGATTGCTGCATTTCATCAAAATTGTTATAAGCCACAATATTGATGCGGCGCTGCAAGCCGTACTCTACAAACTCTTCAATACTGGGTAATTCAGTTTCGGCAATTTGAGCAACATATTTTCCAAGTCCAAGCCCATCCTGGCTAAAGTAAGTATTGAAGTTTTCGGTTTGATAATATTTCCATTTGAATTTTTGGTACTGAACACGGTTTTTCCCAAACTCTACGCTGTTTACCTGTGCATGGGTAGCGGTTGCTGTAAGAATAAAAAGACAAGCTACCAGGTATGATGCTCTAATCATAGATCTTTGCTGTTTCGTATACTGATAATATCGTTGTTTTTTCATCGGGTGTTGCCTTACAAAGCGTTGATGGTTCTGAGCTATCTTCGCCGGGAAGGAATGATCTGAATGCTTGACAAATTTACCGGATTCGGGCTCATTTTTAAAAGTACGAATCGTCTCTGACATTTTTTTGAACAGAATGATGAGTTAAATGGGAAAATTTTGAGCCATTCCGGGCATTTGCCGGTTCGTTAATCAAAATATTAAGTCCAGTCATGTTATCAATTAAAGCTTTCACTTTTAATCCCGTTCAGGAAAATACCTACCTGCTTTATAACGAAAACAGGGACTGTTGCATTATTGATCCCGGTTGTTATTTTGAAGAAGAAAGGCAAGTTCTGAAATCTTTTGTTGAGAGTGAAAACTTGAAGCCCGTTTTACTGCTTAATACGCATTGTCATCTCGACCATGTTTTTGGCAATAAGTTCGTGAGTGAGACATGGAATTTAACACTTCATATTCACGAAAAAGAGAAGATAGTGCTGGAAAGGGCGCCGGTAGCAGGTAAAACCTGGCAGCTTCCATTTGATAATTATGAAGGGGAATTGATCATGCTAAAGGAAGGAGAAACGATAAAAATTGGCGATAATGAATTGGAGATTCGTTTTACACCGGGCCATTCACCGGGCAGCGTATGTTTTTATCACGAAGCTGGCGGATTTGTGATAGGCGGCGATGTATTGTTTGACGGAAGCATTGGAAGAACTGACCTGCCGGGTGGAGATTATGATACCTTGATCAACAGTATTCAAACACAATTATTCACTCTGCCGGACGATACAAAAGTATATCCGGGCCATGGGCCGCTCACGACGATTGGTTATGAGAAAATGAATAACCCATTTGTTAAGTTGTATTAAGAGGCTAAGAGATCAAAAGAGAGAAAGAGATAAAGAGTTGGGGAATGATAGTTTTTTTTAATTATTATTTTATATCCTTCAAAATTAGTTTTGCTACTTTGGGATCCACAATAACAGCGTCGTGTTCAAAATCTAACTTGATCCGCCATTTTTGCATAGTTGTTACTCCGATAATGACCTCTTCAGATAACCTTGGTACAATCATAAATTCATCACTGAGTTGTACGTCATTTATTTCAAAGTTGAGCGTCATCCTGCTTTCTACTTTCAGATACTGATTTTCAGATGCAGTTCCAAAATATTTTGGCTCGGGTAATTTATCAGTAAGCCCCATTTTTTCAGCAATATCATCCCTGATGCAGGAATAAGTGCTTACCGTATCAAAAAGAGAATACAATTTTTTTTCATCTTTTGAACCCTGGAATGTAATTGGCAGTTTGAGTATCATGTCTGAAAATTACAAAATTAAACTCAGATCAAACGGTTGATAATAATGTACAAAGGGTAAAGAATCGAATCAGATGCGGATTTTATGCTGGTCTTTCTTTTAACTCAATTCTTCCATCTGCTAAGCCAATGACAACAGTCGGATTCATATCAACGAACAAACCCGTTTCCACTACACCTGGAATAAGATGCAATGCAATATTTAACTGAACCGAATCAGTTATTTTTTCAAAATAGCAATCCAAAATATAGTGTCCATTATCAGTAATGAATAGTTTGTTTTCTTTTTTTCGTAATTCAATTTTTTTGCAGCCTGAATCAGCAATTTTGGTTTATTGATCCTTGGATAACGGCAAAGAATAAGTAATTTAGTTGTAATAAAAAAACTTGTTATGTCTGATGAAGCAAGAAAATTATATTTAATAGAGGCGTTGTTGAAAGAGAACGATGGCTCTGTATTAAATGAAGTGGAAAAAGCTTTATCCAAATCGCCTTTAAAGGCTGTAACTCGTAAAAACTTCACTGAATTTAGCGGCATAATTAGTAGGGAAGAAGCGGAAGAAATGGAAAAAATTATCGAGGAGGGATGTGAACAAATTAATCCCGATGACTGGAAATAACTGTCTGCTGGATACCAGCATCGTTCTGCATGTTTTTAAGCAGAATAAACAAATAGCTGCAAGACTAAACACATTTACAGAAGTATTTATCCCGCTCATCGTGATTGGCGAATTGTATTATGGAGCTTATGCTTCAGCCGACCCAGAACGACACATTCAGCAAACGAATGAATTTTTATTAAACTGCAAGATTACACATTTCGATACCGTTACTTCAACTACCTATGGAAAGATAAAAGCTGAATTAAAAAGAAAAGGACGACCTATACCAGAAAATGATATTTGGATTGCAGCATCTGCAATCCAATATGATCTGCCTCTATTTCAACAGATGCACACTTTGCAGCGATTGATGGCTTAATTCGGTTATGAATGACCTTTTCTATTTTCTTTTATTTCAATCTTACCATCAGCATACCCGATAACAACAGTACTTGTCATATCAATAAACAAACCTGTTTCTGCCACACCGGGAATAAGATGCAAAGCAATATTTAATTCGGCGGCGTTAGTGATCTTTTCAAAAAAGCAATCTAGTATATAATGGCCGTTGTCAGTAATGAATGACTTGTTTTCTTTTTTTCGTAATTCAATTTTTTTACAACCAAAATCAGCAATCTTTTTTTGCACCTGTTTCCAGCCTGAAGGAATTACTTCAACGGGCAAAGGAAACTTGCCTAATTGATTGACATATTTTTTCTCATCAGCAATAATGATGAGTTTTTTAGATGCAGCCGCTACCATTTTTTCCTGCAGCAAAGCTCCACCGCCACCTTTTATTAATTGAAACTGCGGATCAATTTCGTCTGCCCCATCAATTGTCAGAGGCAATGAATCCACATCATTTAATTCAACTACATCAATACCGGCATCAGCGGCTAATTTTTTTGTTTGTAAAGAGGTGGGTACAATTTTTATGGAAAATCCCTGTTGAATTCGTGAACTCAATTCATGAATCAGCCAATAAACGGTTGAACCTGTTCCCAAGCCTATTGTTGTGTTGGCAGGAACAAGATCAGCAGCATAGCGACCCAGGTTCTTTTTTATTTCTTCCTGTGAAAGCATTATATTTTCATGATAAGCTTGCCAATCCAGGGCATTCTTTCCAGTTCCTTTTTTTCAACTTTCGCAACAAACAAGCCAAACAGTCCTAATAATAAAGTGGCCGTGATAAGAATGAACCAATGGTTATCCCACAATCTTATTAATCCACGGTGCATTGCATAAAGCATTACTACCATAATTAAGTAAGCAATCAGTTTTTTTCTTGCGTACGGTACAGGATAATATTTTTGACCAAGCGTATAACTCACTATCATCATAAATAAATAACAACAAAAAGTAGCCAGCGCTGCACCCAGGTAATGGAGCTGTGGAATCAGCCAGATGTTTAATACAATAGTAATAACAGCGCCGCCAATAGTAATAAAAGCTCCCATCATGTTTTGATTCGTGAGCTTATACCAAATGCTGAGATTATAATAAATGCCAAGAAAAATATTTCCCAATGCTAGCAAAGGAACGATATTCAGGCCATCTATCCAGGCTGGTTTATTGATAGCCTGAAAAAACCATGCAACTACATCTATATACAAACTGATGAGCAAAAACATAAAGCAGCAGGCGATCACAAAAAACTTCATGATCCGTGCATAAGTTCTTGGTGCATTTTCATCTTTGCTTTGGCTAAAGAAAAAAGGTTCCGCAGCCATGCGAAAAGCCTGTATCATGATGGTAATTAAAACAGCGAGGCGATAAATGTTTCCGAAAATGCCGAGTTCGTGTTTGGCCCCTGCCTCCGGCAGATCTACCACATGCTGATAAATGAGACGGCTTAGCATATCATTCACCATTCCGCCCATTCCCACAATGATCAAAGGATAAGCATAGTGCATTACTTTTTTCCATAGCGCCGCATCAAACCGAAAATGTATTTGTGCAAATTCCTTTCTCAGTATAAGAAAAGTAAGTATGCTGCCTGCCAGGTTGCCGATGAGATAATAACCAATACCAATTTCTTTGTTGTAAAACGTTCCTAGAAAGGTATGCGGATTGTTTTGAACGTATTTTGGAATGATGGCAAGAAATAAAACAACGATCAGTATGTTTAATAAAACACCTGCTACGGTGGCAAAAGCATAACGCCGCGGCCGGTTTTCCTGTCTTAGTCTTGCAAAGGCTAATGTGCTGATTGAATCAAAGAAAATGATACCGGCCATCCAGGTAATATATTCCGGATGTTGTTCAAGATTTGCCCAGCGGGCAATATCATTTTTAAAAACAAATAACAGAACAGTAAAAAAAATAGTAGATACGATCAATGATACAGACAAGGTGCTGTAAAGATTTTTCTGTTCTTCATCACGGGAAAAACGAAAATATGCTGTTTCCAATCCATAAGTAAAAACGATATTTAAAAAAGGAATGATGGCATATACCTGTGTAAGATCGGCGGTGATGGCAGGCTGTGCAAAGATGAGCGGCAGGGTCAGGTTCATGATATAACCAAGAAATCGTCTGACGATGGTAGGTACTCCGTACCATAATGTTTGCCCTGCCAGTTGTTTAATGCCGCTCAAAAGAATTGGAAGTTTAATAGCAAAAGTAATTGATGGCTGTTCAAAAAACGAAAGAGTATAAAAGGTTAATGTGTTGTTTGAAATTATTTTCCCCAAAAGCACGACACCAAGAAATACTTTGTGGACTTTTGTGTCTTTGTGGGAAACAAACCGATGCAACTCATTTTGCCATTCCACTATCTTTGTGAAAATTGTTTAATATGTCAAAAGCCTTCCATTTTACACTTATTCTCTCCTTTTTTTCTTTGATCGCTTTTTCTCAAACTGCCTATGAAGGCACAGTAGAGTACAACAAGAAAAAACACGATGCTTTTATCATTGACTATCCTTATCCTCCCGAAGCGGTGGAAGATGCATTGATAAAAAGAATGGAAAAGTTGGGTCATAAGACCAAAACCGAAAAGGGATTATTTAATAAGGACAAAGGTTTTATGGTTCATAAAGGCGCTTTTATTACAGAAGTAAGTGATCGCAGCATGGATTACGTATTCAAGGTTGATAGAAAAAGCAGGCGAGAAAAAGATGAGTCAGTAATCTACATGATCCTCATTAAAGACGGTGAAAACGCAAGAGCGGGATTTTCTGTTGAAGATATAGAGAAGGCCAAAGCTTTTTTAAATAACCTCAACCCGGATGTTGAAAGCTCAGACCTTGAATTGAAAATAAAAACACAGGACGATGTAGTGGTAAAAGCAGAGAAGAAATTTAAGAATCTGCAGGACAATCAGCAAAGTCTTGAAAAAAAGATCAAAGAACTGCAGGCAGACCTTGAACAAAATCTGAAAGACCAGGAGTCGCAGCAAAAAGAAATAGAAAATCAGAAAAAGCTGGCTGAAGAAATGAAGGGGAGAAGAAAATCTTCGCTTTGATCAGGGTTTGCTATAGCGTGTGTTCTGTAAAAAAGCTGAATCTGTTAAAGTGCGAAGAAAAAGTGCAAGATTGATAGCTTCTGCATCGTTTAGTTGAATGCCATTTGTCAATAGCGGATCTAAAGTAGAGCTTTGCTGAATGCCGTTTCGGTAATGATTGATGCATTGCGACAAGGTGTTGAACCTTCCGTCGTGCATGTAATTGGATGAAATATAAACATTGCGCAGTGTCGGCACTTTAAACTTCAACGAATCAGCAGGATCATTTGTCAATCTTATTTTTCCATAGTCATTTTAAAAATTATCAACCGGTAAACCAATATTGCGAAGGCTGTAATCGGTGAACAAAGGCTCTGTATGACAGCTATTGCAATGTATAAGAAAAAGCTGGTAGCCTGCTTCTTCCTGTGCAGTAAAACTTACTGTTCCTTTTTTATACCTGTCATACTTTGAGTTGACAGAAGTTAAAGTGCCCGTAAACTGTGCAAGGGCCTTTAATACATGTTCGGGACTTATAAACTCTGTTCTGAAAATCATTTTGAATTGTTTTCTGTATGATGCATCTTTTTGCAGCTTGTCAATAACGCCATTAAATGATTCAGCCATTTCAATATGGCCATTGATGGGCTGTACTGCTTCTTCATAAAAAGATTTGAATTCGCCATCCCAATGAAATTTATCCTGCCAGGCCAGGTTAAAAAGCACCGGCGCATTGCGTAAAGTATGTGAGCCGTTATATCCGTGGCTGCGGTCATGCTCATAAGTGCCAAATGCAGCGATCTGCTGATGACAGGAAGAGCAGGGATGATTGATATCTTTTGACAGCCGGCCATCATAAAATAATTGCCGTCCGAGTTCAATGCCTTCTTTGCTTAATGGATTATCGGCAAACCGGTAATGAGGTGTTGGAAAACCTTCAAGAATCTCCTGCTCAACCAATGTTAAATTATTTGGATTATCTGTTTTGCGGCAAGAGCCCAACCCATAAGATAAAAGAATAGTACAACCAGTAAGCAGCAGTATGCTGACAAAAGTTTTTTTCAAAACGCTATTTTCTTTTAAAAATCTCCCGGTCTGAATTTTTTGCGGGCCGATTTTATGTCGGCCTGTCTTTTCTTGGATTCAATTCTTCTTTCCTTTGCTGCTTTGCTCATGGAAGTGGCGATGCGCAATTTCTTTTTTATTAACGCATCATTTACCAGTTTATTGATGCGTTCAATCACTTCTTCTTTATTGGCAAGTTGGGTGCGATGAATTTGCGATTTTACCTGTAAAAAACCTTCAGCATTTACCCGGTTCGATAATTTTTCGTGCAATATTTTCTTTTGTTCTCCGGTGAGCAATGCAGAATTGTCAATATGAAATGAACCGATAACGGCTGTTTCAACTTTGTTTACATTTTGTCCGCCTTTGCCTCCGCTGCGTGTGGTTTGAAATGATATTTCTTTGGTGAGGTCTGTCATAGTCAATAGTCAATAGTCAATAGTCAATAGTCAATAGTCAATAGTCAATA
>Ga0187893_10002502_pt1 | contig 40197 bp, 47 predicted proteins | sample MA1701074metaG_FD_139574 | JGI IMG/M metagenome (GOLD analysis project Ga0187893, IMG submission 139574) | White microbial mat communities from a basaltic lava cave in the Kipuka Kanohina Cave System on the Island of Hawaii, USA - MA170107-4 metaG ...
CCGAGACCCAGACCCAGACCCAGACCCAGACCCAGACCCTGACCCAGACCCAGACCCAGACCCCGTTCGCGTGGGTGAGTGCTCTCTCGCCCGCGCGGCTCAAGACCCTCACGCGCGCGGTCGAGCTCGGGGCGCCCCCCGAGGTGCTCGACGTGCTCGCGCGCGCCCTGCTCGTGTGGCGGGGCGAGACGATCGTGCTGCCCCCTCACCGCTTCGAGGCCCTCTCGCGCGGTAGCGGGTGGGCTCGCTGCGGGCGCGGCGACAGTGCTACGTGGGGCGAGCGCGTGGACGGCGGGTATCGGGTCGGCCCCGGCCGCTGGTCGGTCGGCGGCCACGACGGATACTCACGTAAGAAGTCGAACGATTGGGACGTGCGCCACGTGACCGTGGGCGAGCAGACCTGGACGGTGGCGTCGTGAGCGCGGCGCTCGCCCACCGCGGCTACGTCCTCACGGACCGCGGCACGATCCTCGTGCAGCTCCCAGACGACACCGCGCCAGGGTACTCGCTCTACGACGACGATCAGTCGTGGCCCGGCGGGCTCGGGGTCGCGCGGGAGTGGACGGCGCTCGCCGCCGACGACCCGCGGATCACCGACGCGGACCGCGAGCGGCTGGGCTGGCTGCTCGAGGAGGTGGCGTCGTGACCCCCCTCGCCGACGTCGTGCGCGAGGGCCGGCTGATCCGCCGCGAGTGGTCGCGGATCGAAGACGGCCGCCAGCTCCTCTGCCTCTACACGGCACTCCTGGGCGACCCGCACGCCCGCCCCGGTGACGGCTCGTGCCCGACGAGCACGTGCCCCCAGTGGCTCGCGCACCTGCTGCCGTGGATGGACGACGCGGGCTCGGTCGAGCACTGGCCGACGGTGGTCGAGCGCGTCGTGCGCCTCGCGCCACGATTCGGTGGCGTCTCGCCCGCGTGCGACTGGCGGGTGCGGGCACTCTGCGTGCGGGAGGCGATGCGGCACACTGACGACGCCGCGGTGCTCGCCGTGTGCGAGCGCGTGGCGGCGCTCTGCGAGCGCCGTGGGCGCGGTGAGCCGGCGGCGGAGGCGGAGGCGAGGGAGGCGGCGGCGGAGGCGGATGCGAGGGAGCTGGCGGCGAAGGCGGCGGCGAGGGAGGCGGAGGCGGAGACGGAGGCGAGGGCGGCGGAGCCGGCGGCGGAGGCGGCGGCGGAGGCGGCGTGGGCGGCGTGGGCGGCGGCGGCGGCGGCGAGGGTGGCGGCGGCGTGGGCGACGACGGCGGCGAGGGAGGCGGCGTGGGCGGCGACGTGGACGAGGGCGGCGGCGTGGGCGGCGTCGGAGGCGGGGGCGGCGGCGTGGGCGGAGGCGAGGGCGGCGGCGGCGGCGGAGGCGGACCGACTCACCCACGCGATCCTCGACGAGATCGAGCGTGACGTGGCCGCCGAGGTGGCGTCGTGAGCGCGCGACGTGGAGTCAGCGCGCACATCGCGTACGACGCGGGAGGTACCTACGTCGAGTGGCTCGAATGGATCGCTCGTGGCGGACCCGAGCCCGTCACCCTACGTGCTGCATCCCGACTTCGCAAAACGTCGCCGCCGCGCGAGACGCCAGTCCGTGACAGCCGCCCCGAGCGCCCATGAAGCGCGGCGAGTGGTACGTCGCGACGGGAGACGCCTGTGACGAGCTCGACGGGATGCCCGACCGATCGGTGCAGTGCTGCGTGACGAGCCCCCCGTACTTCGGGCTGAGGCGCTACACGGACGACGAGCACGAGATCGGTCAGGAGGAGACGGCGAAGGAGTACGTCGCCTCACTCGTCGACGTCTTCGAGCGGGTGCGACGCGTGCTCAGGCAGGACGGCACCCTCTGGCTCGTCCTCGGCGACTGCTACGCGGGCGCGCCCGCGGGCAACGCGCGACCGGACCACAGCGGATTGCTCCTCCACGGGACGCGCGGCGGTCAGAAGTGGACGAACGGCGCACGCACGAACCCGAAGCGTCGGTTCGACGAGAAGCCGAAGGATCTCGTCGGGATCCCGTGGCGCGTCGCCTTCGGGCTCCGTGAAGCGGGTTGGTGGCTTCGCGCCGACCTGATCTGGGCGAAGCCGAACCCCTTACCCGACCCGGTCGCGGACCGCCCGACGCGCGCGCACGAGTACGTGTTTCTGCTCTCGAAGTCGCGACGGTACTACTACGACGCCGACGCGATCGCCGAGCCTGCGACCGGCCGGGGCAAGTACACATCCTCGGCGACCGGCCGGGGCAAGTACACATCCTCGGAGGACGAGCACATGCGCACGAAGCGCGGCCTCTCGAAGATCAGGGCACGCTCGAGGAAGAACCGTCGATCGGTCTGGGAAGTCCCGACGGTGCCGTTCCACGGCGCACACACGGCCGTGATGCCGCCGATGCTCGCGCTTCTATGCATTCTGGCGGGCAGCCGCAAGGGCGACTGCGTACTCGACCCGTTCTGCGGCTCTGGCACCGTCGGCATGGTGGCCGTCGCGAACGGCCGCGACTTCGTGGGAATCGACCTCGACGAGCGGAGCGTCGAGCTCGCTGTCAAGCGGATCTCGTTTCCGGATTGGACGGGCCGCGACCCGAACGCGCACCCGCGCCAGACGTCGCTCTGGAGCGCATGACGGCTCCGTCCTATCGCTACTAGCGAGCCGCCCTCGCTATCGCCGTCTCGACCCGCCAGATCGTCCGCACTCGCGACGCCGCCCCGCGCCACCGGCAGACACTCCCGGTCGCGTACCCGCTGACCATCCCGTGCGCCCACCGGGGCCCCTGGCCGCAGTGCCGGCGACTGCGAGCGAGTGCCGAGGCCGCCGCGTGCGCTGCCCGCGATGTCGGCCCGAGCCCGGTGCCGACGATCGCACGCCACTCCTCGGGCGGGAGGTCGCCCGTCGTGTGCAGCTGCCACGGTGACGCCGCCCGGTGCCACACCACGCCCCCACGCCGGACCGCGTCGCACTCCCACGGCAGGCACCGGCCGGCGTGGACGCGCCACGCCCACCCGCTCTCGTGCCACCCGACCGCCACGAGCGACGCGGCCATCGCGGCCTCCGTGCCTGGCCACTCGCCCGAGGCGGTGACCTCGCACGCCGCACCGCGGATACTCTCCGCGAGCACCCCGAGCCGCTCCACGCGCGCGGCCGCCGTCTCGCCGTCCGTCGGCACCTCGGGCATCCAGAGCGCCGCCATGCCGGCGGCGACCGCAGCGGCGGAGATCACTCGCCCGGCTCCGCCTTCGGGTGCGGGTGCGGCGGCACGGAGATCGGGCCGGTCTCCCGCGCGAGCACGCGCCGCACGGATTGCGCGCTCGCGCTCTCGAGCTGCCGTGCGTGAGCGGCGCGCAGATCCGCCGCCGTCCGCGTGACGTGCGCCACGAGCTCGCCGTGCCGGCGCTCCTGGTAGACTGCCTGCTTCTCTAGCTTGTCGCCCATGCGCCGGATCTCACCGACCAGGTCGACCATCTCACTCTTGATGTCCGCGCGGACGCCGGCAAAGAACATCGCGAGCGTCCGCACCGCTCCCGCTCCGAGCCGATAGAGCCCGAGCAGCACGAGCAGGAGCAGCCCGAGCGCCCCGTACTGGAGCACGTCCGCTACTGGCATCCGGCCCGCCAGCGCCGGAGCCGCTCCGGCAGCTCGTCGACGAAGTCCGCGAGGTCACGCTCGCTCTGGGCTACTGCGTCCTCGGTGGTCGGGATCGCGGCCGCGATCAGGCGGCGCAGCTCCTCCTCCTCCTCCTCGTCGGGCATGGTCACGACGCGCTCCGTATCAGATCGAGATAGCGGCCCCACGGGAAGTGCGTGCCCGGGTCGGTGTGGGTCGATTTGCGCCAGGCGCGGCTCACGTCGACGTGACCGCAGATCCCCGGCGTCCCCGCGCGCAGCTCCGTGGGGCCGATGCGCTCGAACGGAATCCTCCACCGCGCGCAAAGGTCGGCGACGAGACGCGCCGACCGTGCGAGCACGGCCCCGGAGTACTCGTCGGCCCACTCTGCGGCGGTCTGCGCCGCTCGCCCGGCATGCTCGATCCCGATGCCGTAGCGGTTCGCGCCGGGCGCGTGCCAAGCGATATCCACCTCCCGCACGCTCTGCGTCGTCTGCTCCGCGTCGATCGCGTAGTGCCAGCTCGCCCGCGGTGCGCTCGGGCCGGCGCACCACTGCATGAGATTGCGAGCGGCGTGCTTGACCTCGCCCGTCTCGGCGGTGTGGATCACGAGCCACTTGACCTCGGTACGCGGCCCCGGCGTGTAATTGCGCGCCTGGAGGAATGGGACCGCGGCCGGCGCGGGGTCGGTGTCGGGCTCGTCGCGGCGGCTCGCCTCGACGACCGTCGGCGGGAGCACGAGGATCGATTGCTCCGGCAGCGGCACGCCCGGCTGCCGAAACACACCGAGGGGGCCGCCGTAGTCGAGCAGCGGCCAATCCGGCGACTCCAGGACCGAGCGCACCGAGACGTCCCGGCCGTCGAGCGTGCAGCGTGCATCGACGAGCCGGCAGACCTGCGAGTAATCGACGTGCCGGGGGTCGTGCCGATGCCCGACGCCCTGGATCACGTAGGCGTCCCCGCTCACGGCTCGCTCGGTGTGGATGCCGCGCCACGGATCCGTGCGGACGTGCCAGCCGAAGTTCGCAGCCACGCTCTCGGTGAGCCGGTCGGTGAGCACCCACCATTTCCCGACGTCGGCCACGAGTCCGGCGCGGCCCGCGATGGCAGCGTCCACGGCGTGCGAGTGCGCGATCATGGCCTCGGTGCTCGCGCTGATCGGGCGAGGCTGCGGGTCGAGCTTCGTCGCCGTGAGCCAGGTGAGCGTGGCCATCTTCGGCGTCGGGAGCATCGCGCCGAGGAGGTCGGCGATCCGCTGCGCCGTCGTCGCCGTAACGCTCACGCGCACGCCGTCGATGCGCAGGGCGTCGCGCATCACGCCGAACGCACAGACGCGCCCGCCGTGCCGACTCTCGACGGTATCCCACGCCCAATCGGAGCGCCCCTCGCGTACGGCGCGCACGATCCAGTCCTCGCGTGGCTGGCCGGGCCCCGCCGGGATCGGTTCGGTCACGTCGTCCACCAATGGAGCGCGAGGAGCACCGTCATCGCGACGAGGGCGAGCATCATGCACACGGCGGCGACGTCAGTCTTCACGGCGCATCGCCTTGCCTGCATGGTGGCCGCCGATCGCGAGCAGGCCGGACGCGCCGCCCGCCGCCGCCTCGATCACCATCTGGACGAGCGACGACCCCGACGCCCCGCCGAGCGCCGCCGCGACGAGCACAGCCGGTAGCGCCTGCACCGCCCGCGGCAAGCGGTCGAAGGACGCGAGATGCCACCGGCGCCATGCCCACACGAGCGCGCCCGCCGCGAGTGCGAGAGCGAGCGGCCAGAGGCGCGGATCGAGAGAGTCGAGGTAGGTGCGGACTGTTGTCATTGGTGTTATTGGTCCTTCGGTGGTGTCAGGGCGGCAGACACGGCGGCGTCTAGCTGTGCGATCAGGCCAGCGACCTCCGAATATGGGCGCGTCGCGAGGTACCGCGCGACCGCGGCGACGAGCCCCGCCGGCAGGGGGATGGGCTGGGTGGCGGGTACGTCCATCGGCTAACCGTTTTCCACGCCGTCAGTCCACAGCAGATCGAAGCCGGGCGCGTCGTCCGTGACCGTGCCTGTAGCGGTCTCGATGAGGCGCGCGCTGTCGAGGTACCGACGCCAGCCGCGTTGAAAAGTCAGGCCGCGACCCCGCACCCACTCGACGGTGGCCCCTTTCGGCGTGCCCGCAAACGCGCGCAGCTCGCCACGGCGCGCTGGTGTAAGCGTCGAGTCGAGGTCGATGCGGCGTCCCGTGCTCATGCTGGCGGCACCGCGATGGTGGCGGCGACCCACTGCTCGGTCGACGAGGTGAACGCGCCCGGGTTCTCCGACGAGCCGGTCGCCTGCCGGCTCGTCGACGCTATCACGACACTGATCTCTGCCTGAGGGCCGGTCCGGATCCCCTGGTATCCGCTCGGGAAGCCCGTGACCGTCAAGGCCGTGTTGCTGTCCCAGGCCACGGCCGCGACCCACAGATAGTCCGCGCTCCCACCACTCGGCGTGAGGCTCGGCGGATCTGCGTTCGTCGAGCTGCCGTCCGCGAACGCGACCTCGGGCGTGCCGGCGCTGCGGTAGCGACGGACGTGCACCGCGCACTCCTCCGACGCGGTGAGCGCGACCGTGAGGGCGTCACTGCCGGTCGCAACGCGGTAGAGGACCGCCGCCGTGCAGAGGGCGCCAGTCTCGTCGTGCTGGCCGAGCAGCGTCCACCCAGTAGCGGAGACGTCGGGGACACCGTCCGCGCCGACGAACGCGACAAGCAAGTCGCCCACGTCGCCGCTCGGCACGGTCGCGACGAGAGACGTCGTCGCGCCGATAGAGCGCGCCTCGGCGATCTCCGCAACCAGCCACGGGAAGCCGGCCGTGGCTGGTATCTGATACGTGACTCGCAGTGAGCCGTTGGCTCCGGCCGAGCGGGTCGTCGCGGTGGAGCGGCCTCCCGATCCAGGACTGCGATTCGCGGCCGACGGCGCCCCCGCCGCACCGTTTGGTTCGCCGGGCGTGGCCCCCGCGGCTGCCCCGCTGGAGCCAGCACTGCCGCCCCCGGGCCGTGTGTCAGTTCCCGCCGTGCCGTCGCCTCCATTGAATCCGACGTCCCCCGTGCCGCCCGTGCCGCCCGTGCCGCCGTTCACGCGGGCGAGACCACCGGTCGCCACGAGCGCGGTGGAGTGGAACGTGGTCGCCCCCCCGTCAGCGTCGTTCGCGCCTGCGCCGCGCACGAACGCGTACCCCGTGGACGGCGTCGCCGCGAAGGAGTCGAGTCGGCGGTACTCGCCGCCTCCGCCGCCGCCAGCATTGATCTGCGCCGAGCCCCCCGCGCCCCATCCCTCGACCTTGAGTCGATTGGCGACGCCGTCCGGACCAAAGAATTTCGCGGGAGTCGCGAACGTGCCGTCAGCGAAAAAGGTCTCGGTGACGACCCGCAGAGCCGCCTCCGTACCAGCCGCGCCGCCGGGGATCCCGATGTGCAAGCCCAGCCGCATCACGGTTCACCAGTAGATCTTCAGCGAGCCGAACTTCGACGGCGGCAGGATCTTGCGGATCACCACGTCCATCTGCTCGCCCGTCGCGATGGGCATCGTGCTCACCGCGCCAACCTCGGTGCGGATCTGGATCGTCGCGCTGGTGCTGGCCACCGTGACATAGAGGCGGCGCGCTGCATATCCAGCCGGTACGCCGTGCGCCCCGCTCTCCAGATCGATAGTGACGGAATGCGTCGAGAAATCCTTCACGTGCATTCCCACATACTGCTTCGTCGTGCGACCTCTCGGCATGATGCCTCCTATGCGGCTGCGTCGCCGCCCTCGATCTGCTGAGCCGCGCTCTTGAACGCAGCCGCGATGGTGCCGGGGCTTCCGGTCATCGGCCCCTGATTCGGCGGGGTCGCCGCCTGCCGACGTGCGGCGTAGAGCGCCTGTACCTGCGCCACCCGCTCGGGCCGGAGCGATGGATCGGTCGGCACGTCGAGCAGCGCGCCGAGCTGCACGCGATCGAGGTACGGCATGGGCGTCGAGCGGTTCGCGAGCTCCGTCATCGTCTTCTCCCGCAGCTGGCCGAAGACCGTGGGGTACACCGTGCGCAGGGCGTCGACGTGGTCGAGCGTCAGCTCGCCCGCTTCGAGCAGGTCGAACGCAGCCATCGGGTCGCGGGCGATCTCGACGCGGCGCGCCCACTTCGCGAGCTCGACCGGATGCGGCTCGGGCGGGTCGAGCGTCGGCTGGAGCGCGTACTCGCGCAGCGTGCCTGCGGGTGCCGTGCGGAGCAGGTACTCGCTCGCGCGCTTGCCGGCGGCGTCCGCGGCAGCGGCGATGCGCGGCAGCTCGGCGGCGACGTGGCCGAGGGTGGACGGAGTGGTCGCGCCGCGGTGTAGCTCAGCTAGCGTGCGCCGGTAGGCGTCGCCCTGGCTCTCGCTCTTGCGGCGGCGCAGCGCGGCATCCGTCCTCGTCTGAGCGGCGCGCTTGCGCTCGTCCGCCGCCGCCGCCGCTGCGAGCCCCCGGCGCGTGACGTCGCGATGCACGTAGCGCCGCACGCTCCTGTCCATGCGCTGCTCGATGCGCGCCACCGTGTCGAGCGTCTCGGCGAGCACGCCGCGTCCGTATCGCTTGACCACGCCCGAGAGCAGCGCGCCTCCGACGGCGGTCACGGCAGGCGTCAAGCCCCCGGACGCGAGCCCCATGATCGCGCCGGTCTGGATCCCGAGCTGCTCACTGAGGCCGAGCAACATGTTGGCTTGCCCGCGCTGCAGGTTGTTTTCGAGCACGTCGCTCGCCCACTTCGCCGCCGCGAATTTCTGCCCCGCGTCCTTCCACTGCGGGACGAACGCCTCCATCCCCGCGCCGCGGAACACGGCCTCGCCGCTCTCCTCGGTTGCGCGCGCCATCGCGCCATACGCCTGCGCGAGCTTCTCTTCGGCCGCCGACTGCTCGCGCCGCGCCCATTTCGTCGCCTCGCCGAGCCGCTGGCGGAAGTCGTCGAGCTGGCGGTGCGTGACGCCGCCCTTCGTGAGCGCCGCGCGCATGGCCGCGACCTCACGCGCCACGCGCTTCGCCTGGCTCTTCTCCGTGGCGGTCACGAGCTTTCCGGCCGGGATCTCCGCGAGGTCGTCGAGCTGCCGCGCGAGGTGCCGCGCCGCCGCATCGTCCACCCTGCCGCCGAGGTCGTCGAGCTGGCGGATGAGCGCGCCGCGCTTCGCGCCCTGCTCCTCGACGACCGCGCGCGCGCGGTCGAGCATCTGGCGATTCGTGCGGCCGGCGCCGACGATCTCGAGGTCGCGAAGCCTGCGCCCCGTCTCGAGGATGCGCTCCACCTTCTTGCCGCCCTGCGAGAGCTGCTTGAGTTCGCTCTTGCTCGGGTTGACGGACTGGATCCACGACTCATCGGCGAGCCTCGCCGCGGTCTTCGAGCGCGCGACCTTGCCGCCGAGCACGCTGAGCGCGCCGCCCGCGACGCCGAGCCCTCCACCCGCGATGCCGCCGAAGAGCGCGCCGTTCTTCGCGCCCGCCAAGAGCTTCTCGCCGAACCCCGCGAAGTCGCCGCCCGTCAGCGCCTCCTCGTGGACGGCCGCGCCGCCGCCGTAGACGGCGCCCTCGACCGCCGCGCCCGCCGCCGTGGAGAGCCCGCGCAGCGCGCCCCGGCTCGCCGCGGTCTCACCGGCGAGGCCCATCGTTTTCAGCGCGCGCTCGGCGCCCTCCTCGACGAGCCTGCCGGCGGTGCTCGTGAGGCCGGCGGGGGAGTAGCGGAGCCCTGCGCGCGCCGCGCTCGCCGCCCTCGCGCCGAGCCCCACTCCCTTCGCGGCCCCGAGCGCCCCGCCACTCGCGAGCGTGGCCCCGAGCATCGTTACCCCCTCGACGCCGCCCGACAGCGCCCCGAACTCGCGCTCTCGCATCTCGCGGCGGCGCAGGTAGTCCTCGCCCCCGATCTCCGCGAGCGCCACGGAGGACAGACCGGTCGGGTCGAGCCCGCGCAACGCGCCCTCCGCCGCCGCGGTCGCCGCCTCGCCGAGCCCCGCCGTCTTCGCGTACTCGCGCTCCTCGAGCTCGGCCTGCGTCTCGGGACGGAGGCCCCGCGACATCTCGAGCTCGACGTCCTCGACGGGCACGGCGTAGGCCGCACCCGTCTCGGCGTCCCTCATAATGACCTCGTCTGCGGGCTCCTGCTCTGCGGCGGCGGCCATCACTCGACCCGTCTGCGCCGGGTGGCGCCGTAGCCGACGACGTTCTGCTCGAGCGTCGTCTCGACCTGGCGGCGGATCGAGTCGCGCAGCGCCGCCGCCTTCGCGCGAAACTTATCGCGCCCGATGGCCGTGGGATCAGGCACGGCGCCGTCCGCGCGCGCCATGTCCGTCTCGCTCGGCGCGAACCCGCCCGCCATGATTTTGGCGACGAACGGGACGAGTAATGCCTTCTGTGCCTGCGCGTCCTGGTACTCCTTCGAGCCGAACCCGAAAGCGCCGGTGGCCGACCAGCCGCTCTCGTTCATGGCCTCGAGTGCGTCGAGCGCGCGTTCGGCTTGCTTGTTGGCCACGATGACGGCGTTTGTCGCGGTTGCGGCCTCCTTCGTGCGTGCGCGCCCATAGCCGGGCACCGCCGTGGGCTCGACGTCCGATGGCGCGCCTGTGCCGCCCGCGAGCTTGCCGGTCAGCTCCTGAATCTCGACGTCCTGCTTGAGCCCCCTGATCACCTGCGCCTTGCTCGGTGGCCCGCCGCCGCTGACCGTGCGCGCCGCCTCGTGTCGCCACTGCTCGCCGATGCGGTCCGCGCCCTCGCGCCGGAACTGCTCCAGGTAGAAGTTCATTTGGTCGCGCAGCTCGGCGCGCGCGAGCTCGGCGCGCTTCGCCGTCTCGGGCGCGCGTGCCATGGACGCGAACCGCGCGAGCTCTTGGTCGACCATCTGCATCCCGGACAAGAGCGACGCTTGCTCTGCCGCCTGCCGGTCGCCGAACCGCGCATACGCTCGGCCGTAGAGTGACTCCATGTTCCGCAGCTGCTCGCTCGCCTGGTGGTACTCCTGTTGCTGCCTGCGGACGTTGTCCAGCATGCGCTCGTTGAGCGTGTCGATGGCCTTGCCGATCTGGCCCGTCGCGCCCGCGCCTACGCCCATCAGGATCGCCCCGAGGCCGCGGATCAGATCCGTCCCGAAGTCGCCGGTGAACAAGCTCGGCGTCTCGACGGGCATGTCCGCGAGGTCGCGGCTCAGGCCGTCGATGTGCTCGTCCAGGCGTGCGAGGTCGTCGAGGCGCGCGCGCTCGCGCGCCTCGAAGTCTCGGCGCATGGCGTCGGCGCGCTCCTGCGCTGCGGCCTGCGCGCCGGCCATCGTCTCGGCGGCCTCGCGTGCCGCGGTGTCCGCCTCGCCGGTGAGCCGCAGCCGCTCCTCGGCGCCCTCGACGGCGGCCTCGCGGAACTCCGGCGAGTACGGCACGCCCTTCTCGACGCTGAACGCCGCGCGCACGTCGCGGGCCGGACTCGTGCGCGACCAGGCGGGCGGGTAGCGTGGGCCCGCGGGGCCGCCTCCCCTGGCCTCAGTGGGGGCGCGTGGCTCGGGCTCTGCCGTGAACGAGTAGCCGCGCAATGCCTCCGCGCTGATGGGGGCAGGGTCGGCACCTCGGGGCGGCAGGACACCACTGCGTAGCTCTTCGGTCGTGGGCACGAGCGCGCGCGGGGGCGCGGCGGGCGTGGGAGCCTCGAACGCGTACGCCGCGAGCGCGGACGGGCTGAGCTGTACGACGCCGGGTGGCGGCATCGGCTGGAGTTGCGGCCCGCCGAGACCGACGCGCAGCGCCTCCTCGCGCACCTGCTCGCCGTAGGTGGGCATCAGGGCTGCTCCCACGGCCGGCGCGACGGCGGCAGGTAGCCCTCACCGTACTCGCGCCCCGGCCCCGAGTCGTCGCGGCGGATCCGCACCGGATACGCCTCGCGCCCGCCCTCACGCGCCGCCGCGTACCGGCCGAGCCGCATTCGCTCGTCCTCCAACGCGTGCATCCGGTTGTTGACGTCCGCCAGGCCCGCCATCGTCGCTTGCTGCGCGCGCGTCGGGTCGATGCCGAGCATCCCGTCTGGCCGCTGCACGACGGACGATGCGTAGAGCGGGCTCGCGGCCATCTCGTGCGCCATCGGCCCGACGCGCGGGGCCGTGTCCGTGCCCATCTGCGCCGCCGCCTCGGGCGTGTAGCGGTACTGGTAGGGCTGCATCGGCGCGGTCGGGTTGACCGGCGGGCCGAGCTGCGCGCTCATCGCGCGGTAGCCGCGCTCGTACGCGCTCGGCTGCGAGCGCCGGAGCTGCCCGAGCACGCCGGTCGGTCCCGCCGGCTCGTCGGCGAGCGCGATATCGGGCGCCCCCGCAACCTGCTGCTGCGCCCTGTACGCGCCGTACCGGCGCACGAGGTCGGCATCGTGCGGCGACAGCTCGGCCATGTCGACGCGCCCCGAAAGCACGCGGCCGTGCAGCAGCGCCGCGCGCTCCACGGGCGACTGCCCCGGCATCGGCGCTCCTGCCTCGGGGTAGTAGCCGGGCATCGGCTCCTCGCCCTCGTACGCAGCAGGCGCGCTCGGTGCCTGCCCCGCCATGTACCCGCCGAGCCACCCGGGCACAGCGCCCACGTCCTGCTTGGCGCGGATGTCACTCAGCAGCGCGGCGCCGCCTAGCATCGCGGCGCCGCCAACGAGCTGCCCCGTCGTCTGCGCGTTCTGCGCGCGGATCGCCTCGTTCATTTGCTGCGCCTGCAGCTGCGCCTGAAACTGCTGGTTGAGGCGGTTCTGTTCGAGCTGCTGACGCGCGATCGACGCCTGCACGTTCGCCTGCGTCATCGCGCTCGAACCGTACTGCTGCGCCGCCATGCGGTTGAGCGCGGTGGAGCCACGCGCCGCGCCCATCCCGAGCGCCTGGCGCTGCGCCGCCTCGCCGCCCTGGCGTAGCTGGTCCTGGATCGCCTGCGCCCCGGGAGCCGTCCCCGGCGCCCCGACGGCCCTCACGGTCGCGTCCCGATGTCCGAGTAGTCCGCCGAGAAATGCCATGCGTCACGTCCTCGCCGTGGGTGCCAGCTTGACGGTACCACGTTTCGCCGCGACCTCGAAGACGAGCGCGCTCCACCGCGCGCCCTCGCCCGTGCCCGCGACCTCCTCGAGCGCCACGCGCAGATGCCGGACCTTCTGCCGCGGGACGTGGAATTTGATCGGGTAGCCCGCGGTCGCTACCCACGCTGCCGCCCGCCCGATCGTCGCGTCGTACGTCACGGCGTCGTAATCCTCGGCGTCGTCGTACGCAAACCGCATCCGGATCGACTGCGACGAGATACGCTTGCCCGCGACGGTGACCGATCGGACGCGCTCCCACCCGCCGATCGTGTCGAGTGCGAGAGGCGCCGTCTGGACTTTCATTGGATAGAACGCGCTCGCGTCGGCGAACTGACCCGGAGTCTCGCGGTACACCGTCGTATTGCTTGCAAAGCAGATCCACGGGTCCGCTGCGGCCGCGCCGCTGTACTCGCAGAGCGTCCTCAGCTCCTGCGCGATCCCCGCCGCGAGGCGGTCTACAGACCAGTGGTCCACGTGGTAGTCGTAGACGAGCTTGGTCAAGTTTTCCTCGGGCGAGCCCGCCAGCGCAAACTCGACTTCTGTCTTCCCTGCGCGCAGCGCGGCGCCCGTCACGGGACCACGCGCACCGAGCACCGCATTTATCTGCGCGCCGCTGCCCCACATCGATTGTAGGCCCCGGTCGAGCAAGTAGATGCCCTTCTCGCTCTCGAACATGATGCCGCGTGGAGTAACGACGACCGACCGGGGGTTTGCGCATCCGACATCGCTCGTGATGCGCTGTACCTGGAAGCCCGAGATGCCGCCCGGCGCGTCGCTGCCAGCGGTGGTCGTGTCCGGAGGCCCGTCGCCATAGATCACCCAGAGCGCCGTGCGGGAGAACGCCACGAGTGCCGTATCGAGCGACGCGAGCGCGGTGATGCGCCCCGCCCCTGGGATGCGCACCACGAACGCGTCCGCCACCCACTCGGGCGCGATGCCGAGCTTATACGGCTTTGTGAACGCGATGCCCTCCGCGTCGCCGTCGAGCCCCGCCGCGAACAGCCGCTCGCGGTGCTCGACGATGACCTTGCACGCGGGCGCCCCGATGTTCGGCAGTACACCGCCGTCCGTGTAGAGCGGCTCGCCCAGAGCGACCCGGGGCGAGCTGATCTGCAGCGTGACCGTGGTAGCCTGCCCCGGGCGCACGAAGCCGTACGTCTCGTGTCGGTAGTAGAGGTCGCCGTTGACCGCGGTGGTGTAGACGCCGACTCGCACGTCCACGGGCGCCCCGAAGCGGTTGCCGGCCATGAGGTCTGGCACCTGCATCGTGAGGGTGTTCGTCTGCGTGAGGCTCAGCGTCGTGAGCGCGACGGGCGCCGACGGCGAGCCGCGGTCGACCTGCCCCGCCGCGTTTTGCCACTCGGCCACGAGGACCACCTTGATTGCCGTCGGCCCGCCGCCGGCCCCGTTCTCGTCGCCGTCACTGGGCTGCAGGTCGGCGGCCGGCAGGTCGAGCCGGTGCGGCATGCCACTGTCTGTCATGCGCACGCCGTCGTAGATCATCGGCTGCGCACCCGCGAACACGCGCGACGGCCCCCACGGCGCCGATTGCATCCGCTGGTCCACGCTGACCGCGCTCCGAGCGTCGAGCACGAGCAGATCGACGCCGTAGTGCGTAGCCCTGTACGCCTGGTCCTCGAGCGCCTTGAATGTCTGCACCACGCTAACGCCGATGGCGTACAGGCCGTCCGTGCTGATGCCGACCTGGCGTGCTCCCATCGAGCCGCGTAACGCGTCCACGTCCGGCCCCACAGTGCGCGCCACGACACCGAGCAGGACCGCGGACGACCGCAGCGCCGTCTGGTCGCTCAGCCCGTAGATCATGTACGAGCCGTCGGCAGCACCGCCTCCGGCGTCGTAGAGCACGAGCACGCAGAGTCCGCCGTCATCGACCCACGGGTCGCTCGCCATATAGACCGCGCTCGTCGAGCTGCCGACGCCGGCGAGCGCCATGTCATGCGTCCCTGGCGTGCTCGTCACTACTGCCGCGTCGGTCACGTGGCCCCAGCGCACGGTACGCACGCCACTGGACGACCAGTCGAGCACGAACCATACACTCGTGGCATCCCGGCGCGCAAACGCGAGGCGGTCGGGGCGCGTGGCCACAATCGCCGCGAAATCGCTCGTCGTCGTGGCGAGCGTGGCCGTCGTCAGAATCGCCATCCGGAGATCCGTGCCGTTGTCCCATCCAACGTACACGTCCTCGCCAGCCGTGGCGTAGACCGCGATGGCCTGCTCCGGTGTGCCCGCTGCCGTCGTCAGTGTGGCCGTGCGCTGCGACACGAACGAGGCGTTGACTACCTCGACGTGGACGTTGGCGTCTGCCGAGCGCTTCGCCGCGACGATGAACTCTGCAGGCGCCGACCCGTGTACCTTCTCCCACGACATGATCGCGGGGGTGCAGGCGACCGAGAGAGTAATGGCGGTCGCCGCGCCCCACGAGGCGCTCGAGGGTGTGTACGCCTGGTACGTCAGCACACCTGCCAGTGTGACATACACCACAAAGATACTCGTGCCGTCAGTCAGTAGCCACGGGCCGGGGGGGCCTGTCACGGAGAGCGTTGTCCCGAGCGCGTGCACATTGATGATTGCGCCGGTCCGTGCATCGACGATGACGACGTCGCCAATGAGCGAGCCCCCGCCGTTGTCGTACAGCGTTACGGTCGCCCAGACGGGTGCGCAGTACACGGTATCGGCGCTAGCCTGGAAGTCGGCCGCATCCTCGGGCGTCGGCCGACTCACGCGATAGCGATCCGCGAGGTACTTCGGAGTTGCGCCGACGACGTTCCAGCGGTCCGCCGCGAACGAATAGGAGTGCAGTCCCCGCCCGGTCGCGAGCAAGAGCTCGCCGTGGTGTTGCGTGAGCCGTACTGGCGTAGCGTGCACCGCGCCCCCCGTGTCGGCGACGAGCCGGCTCGTCGCCGAGAAGCCGTCGCGCTTTCGCAAGCCGCCCGGCCGACGGAACCGCACGTTCTCGGCGAGTAGCAGCTTGCCGGGCTGGACGTGCTCGGCATCGGTGTACTGGTCGACGCCTCCGAGCGGCAGCTCGACCTTCGTCCACGCCATCAGCTCACCCAGAAGTCAAGCGAGCCGGACGTGGATTCGCTGATAATCACCTTGAGCGCGCGCGCGGTGCGCTGGACGACGCGGTATCGCCCAAGCGTCTCGTTCGTGCTGGTGAGCGGACGCACCACGGTCGGCGGGCGCGCGAGCTTGTGTGGGATCGTGATGGTCGCCGAGTTGACACCGCCCGCCCGCTTGTGGTCGACCTTGATGTTTTTCACACGCCTGCCCGCGTTTTCCGGAAACGCGCGCGCCTGCCTCGTGGCCTCCTCCGTCGCGTCCTCGGCGTAGCGCATGCGGCGCTCGATGGCGTCGGCGGCCTGCGCCGGCAGTCCAGCGAGCCCGCCGTACAGCTTGCGCAATCCCTTCATCAGTACCACACCGCCAGCTCTTCGTCCTCATCGTCGCGTCGCGTGTCGCCGATGTACATCGGGTTGCGGTCGAGCCGCGCACTGTACCGCTCGATGCGCCCGATCATGTTCTGCTTCGCGCGCTCGAGCGCCGTCGTGTCGCTCTCCTCCTTCTCCTTGCACTTGATGGCCGCGTCGATCACCACGTACTCGACCCACCGATCGACAAGCCCCGTGATGGGCTGCGACATCGTCGTGATGCGCGTGTCCTGAGGGTGGTAGTAGATGCCGAGCGTGGTCGTCACCGCCGGGGGCGGGTCGACCGTGATCTTCGCGCCGCCCTCGTACAGTGAGTACGTGATGTCGAGCGCGGGATGCCACGTCGTGCTCGTCGTGCGAGCGACGAGGTCGTGGAAGTTGTAGCGACGCAGCGGGTAACGCGCGTCGTTGTGGACCCAGTCCACGCGCAAGATGCGGTAATAGGACGCGCCGATCGTCGCGTTGCTCGCGCCCGCTGCGATCTGCACCTCTTGGAGCGACGGCACCGCGTCGCCCACGACGTTCGCGAGGAGCTCGAACAACTCGAACTTACTCTCGGCGACGTAGACCGCGACCTCGTCCGTGGTGACGAACGTCGAACCGACCATGTCCGCGCGCTGCCGCACTTGGTCGATGACCTGGAGCAGCGTGTACGGCACGGCGGTCAGTCCTCTGCGATCGTCCTCAGGTCACGCAGCGCGTTCGCGAAGGCGCGCGCGTCGTCTTTGTCCCAGGCTGCCTTGAGATCAGCGAGGGCCTCGGCGGCAGCGTCGTCGTCGTCATCCTTCCCGGGAGGCGCGCCGGTCTTCTTGGCACTCGCGAGCAGCGCCTTCGCGATCTGGCCGGGCTCCGGCATCACTTGCTCGCAGTCGTGTCGGAGCCGATGACGAGAAACGAGATGCGCAGGGCGTCGGTGTCCGTGTCGGTCGCCCCGACGGTCGCGTAGATGATGAAGCTCGAGAGCGTCGTCGTCTCGTCGATCGTGCCGGTGTGGACGTTGTACTCCTTGTCGTCCGCCGTGAGCCCGTTCGAGACGAGGACGGCAATAGGCCGGCGGATCGCGCGGTCGAGCGTGACCGTGAACTTGCCGACGTCCGAGCGCACGACGCTCCAGCCGCGCCCGACGTTCTCGTTCGCGTCGGGATTGCTCGTCGCGTTGATCTCGAACGAGCCCGCGATCCAGACGAGGCCGGGCGTGGGGCACGAGCCGAGCGGGTACTGCGCGCCGTGCGGCATCAGCGCACCTCGATCGTGATCCGTCCGAGCTGCGTCGTGTGCGTGTTCGCGCCCGCGGCGCCGTTCTTCGCCACGACGAAGAAGAACGAGTCTCCGTCGTTCACCTTGAGGTTGTCGGTGGTCGTCGAGAGCGTGAAGCGGCTCGGCTTGTCGGGACCGTGGTACACGGCGGCGGCGACGCCATCGGTCGTGCTCGTGAACGTGCCGACGCTGAGCGTCGCGCTCCACGTCGGCGCCGACAGCTTCACGACGCTCACCACCTGATGGTCGGTCTGGCTGACCGTGAAGCTCGCGACGGGCGTGTACGTGATGCGCACGATCTTCCCGCCGCCGACGGCCGAGGCGCGACTCGACAGTGCGCGCGTGACGGCATCGGTGAGCGTGACGTTCTCCGCGTTGACGGGCAGCTCGATCCGCTGCGTGACGAGGCCCTGCACCCGGTCCTTGATACCGCCGGTCGAGTCCTCGAAGTGGCCGCCGGCGACGGCGCGCATCGCATCGAGGAACTTCTCGCTCGTGATTTCTGCCATCGCCGTTACTCCAACGTGAGGGCCGCCATCGCGGCCGTGTTCGCGGTCACCATCTGCGCGTAGTAGCTTGCGCGCACCTGGAACGAGTCATCGTTCGTGTTGCGGAGCATCCGGACGCCGTCCTCGTCATGCAGATCCGGCACGGGGCCGATCGACCGCAACGTCCAGTCGTCTTTCGCGATGAGAAACCCGAACTTGTCTGGGCAGTTGCGATCCGCGTACACCTTGATCGGTCCGTGTGGTCCGCGGATCGTGATCGACTCGTACCCGACGCTCTCGCTGGCGTTGTACCGATCGAACACGACCTTGTTGCTGAGCTCGATCTGGAGGTCCTGGTACTTCTGGTGCGAGCAGAAGAAGCAATCGACCTTGTGGCCATTGCGCCCGAGCTGCCGCGCGGCGCGCGGGACCGCCTCGTGTATCGGGTCCCCGATGGCCGTGATGCGCCGTCCTGCGAGTCGCGTGACGTGCTGCGAGCGGTCGACCCCGAAGAATGCGGTGGTACCCGGCGTCGCAGCGGCGTCGTTGCGGATGCTCATCCAGCCACCGAAGCCCTGGATCTTCGATTGGAAGTCGCCGTCGATGAACAGAAAATCCCCGACGCCGAGGCTCGGGATCCCGGCCGTCCAGTTGCCGGCCCCGGTGAGCGTCGGCCCGTCCTCGTTGACGCTCGCGATCTCCTGCGAGCCCGCGAGCAGCACGTCGGTGGAGACCGAGCCGTCGTTGTCCGAAGCGACGAGCACCTGCTCCGCCTCGAAGATCGACATGTCCTCGGACTCGTTGAGCGTGAGCGTCGTGGTAGACGGCGCGGTCGCCGTGCTCACGCGCCCGATGGCGCCGCCTGAGTTGCGGAACATGCTCCAGGAGATGGACCGCGCGAGCTCCTGGAGCATCGAGTCGATCTCGCGCGTCTGCGCCTGGAAGAACGCGCCGCGCATGTTGCCCGACGTCTTCATCACCTTGCGCTCGATCGAGATGACGCCGTAGTCGTCCGCGGTCGTGCAGGAGAAGCGGTCGTACTTGTTCGCTCCCTGTCGCGCGATGGCCTTCTGAATGCTCGCGCTTCGCCCTTGCCCGCGGCCCCACTGGATCGGCTGCTCGAACGTCTTGCCCGTGAGATCCGGTGCCTTCGAGATCATCCCGAACAGCGGGTTGCCGTCGCTCGTGACGTCTCGGACTTCCTCGTCCGAGTAGTACTGCTTCAGCGCGGCGTCGAACGTCGTGGAGGTGACTGCACCCATCGATAACCTCTTCGGTGTGAGGTCACCGCACGCGGCGACCTCGGGTTACCGCACTTCGAGCAAGTTGATCGCCTCTTTGAGCCGCTCCGCTTTCGTGCGCTTCACGGTCGGGCCAGGACGGCGAGCACTCGCGTTCGGGAGTGCGGGGGGAGCGCTCTGCTCCGCGGGCTCTGCCGTCGTCTCGGCCCCGGTGCCACGCGCGGGGGAGCCACCGTTGCCGGGGCTCGCATGGGGTTTGCCGGGTGGGCCGGCGCGAGCCATGCGCCCGCGATAGAACCTGTTAGCAGAGGCGATCTCGGCGCGCAAGTCCAACTTGCGCCCGCTCGCCCGGTAGACGTCATGCAGCGCCTTCGCGACGATTTCCGCACCCCACCACTGGATGCCGTCGGCCTCGATCTCGTACTCGGCGGGGTTCTCGAGGATGTGAGCGATCTCGGCCAGCTCTTCGCGCTCGGTGGCCTCCGTCTGGCGCTTCTCGCTCGCCTGCGTGAGCTGCTCGACCTTCGCCGTGAGCTGCTGGACGAGCTCGCGGAGGTCGGCGTTCTCGCGCGACCGTTGGTGCCGCTCTGCCGCGTCTGCCGGCTCCTTCGCGGCGGCCTCGACGAGCGCGCGCGCCGCCACGCCGCGCTCCTGCAGCCACGTGAGAGGGTCGCCGATGGCGGCTTTTTCGCGGGCGTCGAGCCCCGCGATGCGTTTTTCCAGGTCGCTCCGCATGGTCTCGATCTGCTGCATTTCGTCCACGAGGCGCCGGTGCCGGGCGGCGAACTCCTCCTCGCGCTGCCGCTGCTCCTTGCGGGCACGCTTGACCGCGGCCCAGCTCGTCGAGAGGCGCTCGCCCTTCGGCGGGGCGTCGGGGTCGTCGGGTGGCGGCGCCGCGTCGACCGGCGCCGGGGCGCCCTGGGCGGGCGGTTCCGCCGGGTCGGGCGGGGGCGCCGCGGGAGCCGAGGACTCGGCCGGGGGCTGGCCAAGAAACTCCGCGAGCTCGGGCTTGTCTGCGAGGCCGATCGTGGTCCTGCGGGGCATGGGGCTCCTATGCGGCGGCGACGGGGGCCATCGGCGCCAGCGGCGCTTGTTCGGGGAATGCGGGCGGGGCCATCCCCGCGTCGGGGGTCGCTCCGGGCATCGCTGCCCCGAGCATCGGTGCCGCCGGTGCCGCAGCGGGAGCGAGCATGTCCTGGCAGGCGTCGATGAACTGTCCGAGCACCTCGAGCCGCTCGGGCGGGCACCCGCGCTCCTCGGCCCACTGGTACGCGAGCAAGCATCGGCTCATCGCGAGCTCGAGGTCCATGCGCGGATGCGGCCCCTCGTACAGTCCCTCGTCGAGCATCCGTTCGATCCGCCGGTCGATCAGCTCGATCGGCGCGAGCTCTAAGTTCATCTCGGCATCCACGTCCGGGAAGTCGAGCAGCTTCATGGCCTGCGCGCGGTCGATGTAGCCGCGCGCCTCAAGGCTTTCGACCATCGCGATCTTGCCGGCCGGCGTCTCGGGCAGGATCGTCGTCGGGAAGACCTGCATTAATGCGTCGTCGTCGTCGAGCACGACGTCCTCGTATCGGATGGCCTCGACGCTCCACCGTCCCGGGTACTTCTCGCGCGGCGGCTTCTTGCGCGCCGCGAGGTCCTTCGCGGCGTCGAGCACGCGGTTCGCGAGGTCCATGAACGAGTTCTCGTACTGGCGCTCGACGTGCAAGAACCGCTGCGAGTAGGTCTGGCGCTGCACGAGCTTCGCGCGCCCACTCTCCGCGCGCTCGGGCTCCACGGCCTGTGCCATCGAGCTCGAGATCCCGGTGATTCCGTATGCCTGCTCGATGAGGAACCCCAGGTGCTGGAACAGCTGCGGGCTCGCGATGTCGTTGACGACGTACGAGGGCAGCTCGCCGCCGCTCGTCTCGATCATCACGCCGATGTCGTTCGTGAGCTGGCCCTTTGCGATCGATCCCGTCGGGACGAAGACCTTCAGGTTGCCGCCCATGTACACGTTGCGTTGGACCGTGCGCAGGACGAGGTTGATTTCCTGTTGGATCCCGCTCAGCTCCGCGGCGACGCCGGTGCCGAACCACCCAAACGGATCCTCGCTCCAGCGAAATACGGCGAACGGCGACTCGGTGTGCTCGTACGCGCCCGAGTAGAGCACCTCATCCGCGCCATAGGGCGCGATGGCATAGCGTCCGTCGTCGCTCGTCTCGCTCGTCGGCAGGTGCCACGCCTCGACGATGAGCGCGAGGCGCGTTGATTGCGCGGTGCCGTAGTAGCGATGGTCGGGCGCTGGCGCGTCCTCGATGACGCGCGCCTTGCCCGGGAACCGCTCCATGAGCGCAAGCTTGTCGGCGACGCGCGCGCGGAAGACGTTGCGCGGGGTGCCGTAGACGCCCTCGGCGTCGTCCACGAGCACCTCGTTCGGCGGGACGCGCTCGATCTGGATCGTGTCGTCCACCGCGAGCACCTGGAGGAAGCCCGTGCCGAAGAGCGCGGCATCGCGGAACGCTCGCTGCCCCAGCGCGTAGGCATGGCAGCGGTGGAACACGCTCTCGACGAAGCGCCCGCGCTTCTTCGCACGCTGGTGCAGGTCCCAGTTGCCCCCGGTGGTGAGGAACTGAGGGCGCGGGCGGGCGCGCGTGATTTGCGCGACGGCCGTGTCCACGCACGACCGCACCACGTTGAGGGAGAGGCGCGGCTGCGGGCGCTGCTCGGTGCGCGTCCGCGAGGACGTGACCGCGCGTCGGTGTCCGTGCGTGGCGTGGCGGTCGATGTACATCCGCAGGTGATGGAGGTCGGCGGCGCGGCGGTAGCCCTGCCGGTCCTGGAGCGACTGCACGAGCGCGGTGAGCTGCCCCGCCTGCTCGCCCTTCGGCGACTCCCACCAATCGATGTACTCCTCCGAGCCGCCGGTCACTGCGAGAGCCCCGCCATCAGCCCGGCGTATTCCGCCGCATCGAACGCCGGCAGCGTCTCCTCCGCGGCGCCGTACTGCGTGTCGCGTAGCGCCGCCTGCTCGCGGGCGGCCTCGGCGTCGACGTCCCGATGCTCTGGCTGCCCGGCCCGTGGGCCTAGCCGCAGCTCGATCGAGCCGACGCGGACGTGCGCGAGCGCGAGGCCCTCGGTCCGGGCGAGGGCGAGCACCTCGCGGAGCCGGTCGACGTCGTCCACGGCCGCGAGTGTGAACCAACGTTCACACTCGCGTCAAGTCCCCCAGCCCTCGGGCCCGGCGCGCCGGCTCGGGAGCCCGCCGGCAGACCTCCTCGATCAGGTCGAGCCGCGCCCCGATCTCCCGCAGCACGCCCGCGGCCTCCTGCACGCCGCGCCAATCCTCCTCACGGACGTGGTCGAGCAGGTCCGCCACGCCGAGCCGCCGGCGCTCGCGCAGCTCCGCGACGAGGTCGCCGTCGGTCTGCCGGTGGCGACGCCAGCGCGTGACGTGCTCGTCGAGGCAGTCGAACGCGTTGCCGATGTACGTGCTCACGCGGCGGTGCGCTTGCGCGTCGTCGCCGCGGCCTCGGCGACGACGTGCTGCGTCACCTGGTGCCACGGCAGATCCACGACGCTGCCGCCGGTCGAGACGGCGTGGACCGTCAGCCCGAGCTGGGGATGGACGTAGGCGTAGATCTCGGCCGCGTTGCCCGAGTCGCCTCGTCCCTTCCGCAGGTGGATGCGGCTCGTCCAGTTGCCGCCGCCGCCCGACGCCTTGAAATTGTACACGGGGTCACGGGTCGCCACTTCGCTCAGGTTCACTCGGTCCATTCGTCATCTCCTTCCAGCAGGGTGTCCAGGATGGTGCGCTCCTCCTCCTCGGCGCGCAAACGCGCGATCAGCCGCTCCTTGTGCGCTGCGATGTCGGCGACGATGGCGTCCGGCTCCGAAAGCTTCGCCGGGCGCGTGGTGGCCTGGAACGCCCGGCAGCACCGCCAGCCGTAGAGCGCCGCGTCTGGCAGGTGGTTTGCCATCGCCGGATGCTCGCGGTCCTGGCTCTCGCTCGCCCACGCTAGCGCGCACGCATCGCGGAGGTACTGGACGTTCGAGCGCAGGATCTTGATGCGCCCGCTTGCAAGCTCGCCGTTCATGAGCTTGATGAAGCCGAGCTTGTTCGATTTTTCCGCGGGCTCGAGCGGCAGGCCGTATCGCCGTTTCCACTCGGCCTCGAAGCCCTTGCCCAATCCGCCGAGATCGCCGACGACGCGCTCGAACGGTCCGTGAGCATCGCGCCACTCGAGGAACTTCTCCGCGCTCTCACTCGGGCTCCTCTCGGACCACTGCTCGCTCGCGACGAGGTAGGCTACGGGGTCGTGCGCCGTGAAGTACCACACCACGAACGCGGTCGGGTCGCGCACGCCGAAGTCCGCCGCGAACACGCGCGTCCACGTCTCGCCTTGCGGCAGCCGCGGCAGGTCATCCGCGACGTTACGCTCCGGGTCGAGCGACGAATACACGAGCCCCGACGGGTCGCGCAGCCACACGCCATCGCGTAGCTGCTGCCGCGTGACCGGGTCGAGCTTCCCTAGCGCGCGCTCGTACTCAGCGCGGTCGAGGTACGGGTTATCGTCGAGCTTGGCCGCCACGAACACACGCCCCTCCGGCTCGTCCAAAAAGCGACTCTTCACCCACTCGTGGCCGATGTCGCCGGGGTTCGTCGCGCTGCGCATCCGGAGCGGCACCCGCGTCGTCACGCCACGCCGGAGCCGTGAGAACAGGTACACGTAATCGCGCTCGGGAAACTGCGTCAGCTCGTCGAAGCCAACGAACTGGAACTCTGCCGACTGGTAGCGATACCGATCGCGCGGCCCGTCAAGGTATCCGAACGTGAGCGTGGCCCCGCTCGGGAATGTCCACCGCTTCTCGCGGTCGCCCCACTTCGCCGCGGTCGGCGCGAGCCACTCGTGCGCGCGGTCCATGATCGCCCCCGGCAACGCCAGGTCCGTGTATGTCCGGCGGAATAGGATCGCCGCGTAGCTCGGGTGGTCGACGTGCTCGAGCGCAGCCATGAGCAGGGCATCGCTCTTTCCGCCACCTGCCGCACCGCCGAACAGCGCCTCGTCGGCCTCGACCGCCAAGAAAGCGCGTTGCTTCGCTGTGGGCTCGTGCGGGCACCATTGATGCTCGACGGCCGCGCGCGCGAACGCCTCGAGGCTCACCCGAGCCTCGCGAGCAGCTCTCTCGCCTCGTCGCGGAGCAGCGCGCGCAGGCGCACGCGGTCGCGCCGGGCCCGGCGGTACTCGCTGCGGTAGTCCTCGACGGGGCCGGCCCGGCGCTCCTCGAGGAAGCGCGCGACCGCCGCGAACGCCCACGGATCGAGCAGCCTGCTCCGGGCCGCGTGCTCCGCCGTGGGGGCAGCCACGACGGCGGCAAGCGCAGCGAGCTCCGAGGCGCGGAACGCCTCCACGCTCTCGCCGCGGAGCGGCTCGTCGTGGATCGCCCACGTCACGGGCCGCACGGGCAGCGCGTCGAGCACCTCGCCGAGCGGCTGCTCGGCGAAGCCCTCGATGCGCATCCCAAGCTCGCTCGTCTGAATGCCCCGGCGCCGTCCGTGATACGCGACGGCGCCGCTGATCCATCGCCCCACGGCGGCCATCGGCATCACGGTCGGCACCTGAGAGTCGCCCCCGTACGCCGGCACGTAGCAGACGGGCTCCGTGGTCGGCAGCGGAGAGGCGCGCGGGTGCGCTCGCGTGCGCGGGCTCCAGTCGTACGCGAATGCACCGTCGACGATCGGGGCCGCTCCGCCAAATCCCCCGACTGCCGCCGCGTAGATCGTCCCCGTGGGGAACGCGAGATCCTGCCCCACGAGCACGATGGGGTCGCACCCTGCGCCGAGCGCGAGGCTCACGGCGAGCGATGTCGAGCTGGAGCACGACGGCGTGACGGGCCGGCCGACGACGTGCCCGAGCATGCCGCCGAGCTCGCCTGCGAATACCCACGCGACGCGGCCCGGGTGCTCCCTGCGCAGTCCCGGATGCGCCTGCGGCCCCGTGACGAGCACCGCGTCGGCGAGCGGCACGGTCTTCCCTCGCTGGTCGTTCGACTCGTTCCCGACGCAGATGTGATGCCCCACCGCGCGTGTGGCAGCGTTGACGGCGAAGACGAGTCCGTGGTCTCGCAGGTCGCGCGCGCCGAGCTGCTCGAGGGACCGATCCAGCGATGGCCCTGCGCCCACGATGAACGCCGGCAGCCCGCGCGCCTCGAGCCCTCCGGACCACGGCCACCGGGGCAGGTCGGGCAGCGCGTCGATCGCGTGCTCGACCCACGCGCGCCCGCGACTGACGGTGTTGCCCACGTTCGCCGCAGTGATGTGGCAGCTCTCCTCGATCTGCCGCTGGAACTCAACGTCGCCGATCACCGTCACGGCCGGGTACCGCCGGCAGACGTCAGACCACCTCTCGACGAGCACCTGCGGCGACGCGTGGACCACCCGCCGACCCGTCGCGAGCGCCATGTCGACCTCGCGCTGCACGATGACTGTCGCGTCGCGCGGCGCCTCGGGAAACGCAGGCATCGGCGCGGCGCTCATGCGCCACCGAGAGCGGCGACGATGCGTGGCGCCGCGTGCCCGTCGCCGTAGAGGTCGCTCCGCTGGTAGCGGCCGTGCGCGCGCTGCGCGTCGATAGCCTCCAGGATCGCGCCCGCGTCGAGGCCTACGTCCAGCACGTTCGCGGCGCGCTCCCGGAGCTGCTGCCGTGTGCCCACATTGACGGCGGGCACGCCGAGCCACGCGCCCTCGCGGAGCCCGCTCGAGGAGTTGCCCACGAGCACCGAGCAGGAGTGCATCATCAGCGCGTAGCGGGCCGGGCTGAGCGCGCGATACGCAGCGACGTCTGGCCCGTGCTCGCGCAGCTCCCGGACGACGGCGGCGCTCCCTGGGTCGGCGTTCGGCCAGCACAGACGTACTGGCAGCCCCGTCGCTACCGCTGCGCTCATGGTGGCCCGCGCCACTCCGGCGTCCGCGGGGTGTACGTAGACGAGCAGATACTCCGCCGGTAGAGGCCACTCGCCCGCCACCGCTTCGCGCACCCCGTCGATGCGCGGGCAGCCGGTCTGCACCACCGTGCCCGCGACGAACGAGCGCAGCCTCTCCGACGCCTGCGCGGTGGCCGCGAGATGCAGCGTCGCTAGCGCGCTGATCGCGTCCCGCACGCGGTCGTCGATCAGCCCCGAGCGCTCCCCGCCCATCTGGTGCGCGATCGGGACGCCCTCGTACGCCCCCGCCATCGCCGCGCCGAGCATCTCGTGGCGGTCGCCGACGACGTAGAGCCAGTCGGGCCGCTCGCGGCGCAGGATCGCCCCCGTCTGCGCCGCCGCGAGGCACGCCGTCTCCGTCGGACCATCCTCCACGAGCGCGCGGATCTCGTACTCGCCCGGCCCCAGCTCGGGCAGACCGCCCGCGCCGTACCGGTCGACCAGCGCCGAGCCGCCACGGAGCAGCACGACGCCGTGCCCCTCGCGCCGGAGCAGCGTCGCCACGGGCGCCACGCTCGACCAATTCGCGCGCGACAGCACCGCGAACGCCACCCTCACGGCGCCTGCCTGCCCGCGTAGAGGCGCCGGGCTTCCTCGAGGTCCTCCCGCGTGTCGATATCGGGGCCGTCGTCGCTCGCGAAGCACAGCGCGGTCGACCACATCTCGTCGGTCGACCACATCTCGTCGGGCGTGAGTCCGTGACGCTCGCCCTCTGCCCAGTGCTGCACGAGCGCGCCGTACGCGCTGCCCGTGCGCCGCCCGGTGCCTCGAGCGTCGACCGTGACCGCTCGCGGATGGCCGTCGAGCAGCGCCTTGACCACGCGCGCGACGCCCCGCCACTCCCTCAGCGGCGTCGTGGGCTGCACGATCACGAGCCCATGGCCGCCGTGCAGCCCGAGCGCCTCGGCCGCCGCCATCGCCACGCGCGCCATCGGCCCGTCACCCGGGTGGTCGCGCAAGACATGCGCCCCCGCGGCGTACGCCACCGCCGCGATCTCCGCGTCGTCCGTGATCACCCACGGCGTCGCGCCGGCGTGCGGGCGGATCGCCCACTCGACGAGCGTCCGCCCGCCGATCTTCTCGAGGTTCTTGCGCGGGAGGCGGACGCTGCCTCCGCGTGCTGGGATGACCAGCTCGACCCTCATGTCCCGGGCTCCCGGTACAGGTAGCGCTCTCGCGCGCCGGTCGGGATCCACCCGCGCATCCCGCTGGTCATCGCCACCTCGAGCGCCGCCAGCTCCTCGCAGAGCGCCCGGAACTCCTCGACGCTCATCGAGTGCCACGCATCCGAGCCGTACATCCGCGTGTCTAGCGTGACGTGCTTCTCGAGGATGCGCGCCCCGCGGGCCACCGCTGCGATGGGCGCCCACTTCCCTCGCGTGTGGTCGGAGAGACCATCGAAGTACCGCCACTCCTGGTACCGCGCGTGCTCGGGCGGGCACGGGTACTCGCTCGTGCAGCACAGCCACGCGATGTCCGTGCAGCCGGCGGCGCGCAGAGCGTCGTCGGCGACCTGCCGCTCGTCGGCCGTCACTAGGCCCGCCGACAGGATGACCGGGCGACCCGTGCCCCCCAGAAACGCGAGCATCGCGAGGTTCGTCGCCTGGCCCGAGGCGACCTTCCAGCGGTCCGGCTCGCACCACTGCCACTGCCGCTCGGCAGCGGCCACCGAGAACGGCGAGACGACGTAGTCGATCTTGCGCCGCCGGGCCGCGTCACGGAGCGCACGCCACTCGCGCGCGCCCCACGCGCTCACGCGCTCGAGGTACTCGCGCCGCGACTCGACGGGCGCGAGGAACCCGCGAGGGCACGGCGCGGGCGAGTCGAGACTGGAGATGTCGGCGAAGTGGTCCTGGAACTTCACCGCGTTGACGGGATACTCGCCGACCGACAGCGCATCGACGAGCGCGAGCGCGTTGCCGAGGCTGCCGTCGTGTGTCGTGCCGACCTCCGCGATGAGGTAGACGCTCACGCCAGGATCCTGGTGCCTACAGGCGCGACCGCGCCCCGCGCCATCGGCGCGAACGCCCACGCGCCCTCGCGCTCCACGCCCCACAGGTCGCCCTCCTCGCAGAGCACGAGGTCCACGCTCGGCCGCGACTCGTCGCCGGTGGACCAGCGCAGCTCGACCGCGAGCATCACCGAGTACCAGACGTAGTCGCCCGGGCGCACCGTGATGGCCACGCGGTCGCCGCGCTCCGTGACGCGGCCCGGCCCGCAGGCGACTACGCGTCCTCGTCGCACAGCGATGCGCCCCTTCTTCGCGCTCGCGTCCGTCCCGAGCGCGAGCACGATGCCCGCCCCGGTCGTGTACTCCTCGCGGTCCGGCTCGACCAGCACTCGATCGTCCAGCAGCTCCAGGATCATACGCTCTCTCCTTCCGTCGTCGTGACTACCACGAGCCCAAGCTCCGCCGCTGCCTCCGCAGCGTGCCCGCCCGCCCGGAGCGCCTCGTACAGCAGCATCCGGTCCTCCCTCCGCCGCACCGCCGCCGCTGCCAGCGTCGCCATCGGCCGCGTGCCCGCACCCACTTCGACCACGACATCGGGGCCCATCACCCGGAGCACGCGACCGATGCTGTCCCAGCACTTCCGCGCGACCTCGAAGTGCGGCAGCGGCTCCGTCCGCGTCCGACCGTCCGACCCGACCCACGTCCGCTCGTACGCCAGCGCCTGGTCGGCTATCTCGAGGTACGCCTGCAGCACCCGCGTCACCTTCTGCGGCGCAGAAAATCGCGAGAGCTCGTCCGCGCGCGCGCGGACAGACTCCACTTTTTTCGCGAGTGGATGCGCCGACGTACCCATCGGCGGGCGGAGAGTACCACGATCGAGGTCCCGGCTGATCCCGCCAGATCCCAGGGCTACCCGGGCTCGGGGATCGGGTGTAGATCCGAGGCCTTGTGTCCCATGATCCCGGCGATCCCATAGAGAGAGAGAGAAATAGTAGGGGGATATCTACAGCCAGGGCTACCCCGGGCCGAGAGTGCCTCCCCTCGGATGGGCACTTTGACCCGGGATCCCGGGATCGGGGGGGCAAGTGGGCGGAAGGCTTTGCGATCTCCCTGGCAGGGGGGCGGGATCGATCCCGGGATCCGAAGGGCGGGGCGGCCCGGCTCGGCCCGTGGGCCGGACGGTGGAGAGGCGTGGCGGGCCCGGGGGCCGGGGGGGCGGGGGGGGCGGGGGGCCCTCAGGCGCCGTCGGTCGGGTCGGGTCGCCGCCAGACGCGGCGGCGCTCCGAGCGGGAGGCGCGGCACTCCACCCAGCCGAGGCGGGTGAGGCAGCGGCGGACGCGGTGCTGGTCGGCGGGGCGCCAGTCGCGCCGCTCGAGGCCGAGCGCGGTGAGGCAGTCACCGACGGTGGTCTCGTCGAGGCCGCGGAGCTCGTGGGCGACGCCCACCTCCCACTCGTCGACGACGTCGCGGCGCTCGACCAGGTCCCCGAGCGCTGAGCGCTCCTCCGCGGTGTCTGGCCACCAGCGCGCGCCGCCGCGGTACAGGTGGACCGCCTCGCCCCAGAGCTGGTCACGGTCGCGGCGGATGGCGTCGACGTCGACGTGGGTGCAGCGGACGGGCCAGTAGCGGCGCGCGCCGGTCTCGTCGGTGAGGTACTGCAGAGCGTTGGTCGTGGCGGCGAAAACGGCGGTGCGCGGCCGCGACACGGTCTCGCGCCCGTACGGGGGGCGGTAGCGGTCGATGCGTCGCGAGAGGAACGACTTGACGCGCTCGACGTCGGCGGCTCGGATCGCGCGCAGCTCGTCGATGCAGACGAGCCAGACGCCCTCGAGCGCGCCCATCGCGTCCTTCTCGCGGATGTCCGGCAGCTCGGGGAGGTACCACTGGTCGCCCGCGAGCGCCTCGAGCGCGGTGTTCTTGCGGGCGCCTTGCTCGCCCTCGAGCACGAGCACGTGGTCGACCTTGCAGCCCGGGTCGTACGCGCGGGCGACGCAGGAGACGAGCCACCACCGAGAGATCCAGGCGGTCTCTGGGCCCTCGGACTCGGCGCCGAGGTAGGTCTGGCACCACGAGTCGACGCGGAGCGTGCCGTCCCACGAGTCGGCGCAGGCGTCGAGGTACGCTTGGAGCGCGTGGATCGGGCGCGCCCGAGCGGCGGCATCGATCGCGTGGCGGATCATGCTGCGCTCGTAGGTGAGCCCCCAGAGCCGCGAGACCCAGTGCTCGACGTAAGTGAGCACATGGTCGTCGACCGTGGTGGAGACGGGCGGCGGCAGCGTGGCGGCCCAGCTCTCGGGGATGCGAGGGAGCGGAGGGAATCCGCCGCAGAGCACACCGCCGGCGAAGACCTCATGGCGGAAGACGTCGCGCCACGCCTCGTCGTGGAGGAGCAGGAGCGCAAGGTTGCCGGCGGTCTTGCGCGGGCGCCCCTGGTCGGTGCGCGCGAGCGCGCGGTACCACGCGGGCTCATCGTCCTCGGGGCCGACGGCGCGGAGCGCGGGCGGTGGTGGCGAGCCGGGCTCGTCGTCGTCGAAGAGCGGCGAGGCGTCGTCGGGCGGCTCGGTCATGCGCTGCGCCTGCCGAGGCCGATGCCGTCACGCGCGCACCGCTCCGCCTCGTGCTGGGAGAGCCCGGCTGTCATGGCCGCATCGACCAGCGCGCGCGCCGCCCGGGCCTCGTCGAGATCGAGCCCCTCGGCGATCCGGGCGCCGAGCCAGACTGCGCCCCGGAAGGCGGCGTCGTGCCGCGTGCCCGCGCCGGCTCGAGCGACGGAGTCGCAGACCTTCGCGAGCGCGCGCTCGCCCGCTCCGTCTCCGCGGCGCTCGTGGCGGACAGGGGCGACGCGCGGGGGCGGAGCGAGCAGAGCGAGCAGAGCGGCGGGAGCGGCGACGGGGCGCATGGCGAGCGTCCAGCGGTAGCGCGCGCCGGTCACATGCACGGAGGGCGGGGCGACGATCTGTCCACCCTCGGCCCGCACGTCCACCCCAGCGATCCCCCCGAGGCGCACGGCGTTGCGCTGGTCCGGAGGCGCCGCGTAGACGAGATGCCAGCCGCGTGCGGTACGAGCGCAGAGCGTGCGGGGCAGCGGCGCGCCGAGCCGCTCTCCGAGCGCCGCGAGCGGCCCGCGTCCGCCGTCGACGTCGACGACGAGCAGGGCGCGTCCGCTCGGCTGGGTCCCGGTGCGCAGCCCCACGTTGCGGGGCCATGCGCCGAGCTCGCGGAGCAGCGTGCCCGGGACGGGCCGCTCGCGCTGCCACGCGGGGTGAGACGGGTGCTTGCCGGGCGCCTCGCAGTCCGCGCCGCGCGGACACGAGCACCCCCCGTGGAGCGGCGCCCAGAGCGCGATCGGGGAGAGGCCGAGGCGGAGATACAGCTCGGCGGCTGCTTGTGGTGAGTCGAGGGAGCGGAGCGCCTGCCAGCTCACCGCCGCCCCCCGGACCCATGGCTGGTGAGCACCGGGGGGCGGCGAGTGAAGACGGGTGCGCCGAGCAGGTCGACCCTAGCCATGGGGCCGGTCACGCTACGTCGGGAGCGCCCGCATCGTCAAGATCCGAGCGGGCCGGAGGAAACACCGCCACCGCCTCCTCGACACTCCGCACGACGCGAGCGATGCCCCCGAGGCGCGCGACGAGGTCGAGAAACATCTGCTGCTCGCGCGTCACCCGACCGCGCGGCGTCTTCACTTCGATCGCGACGAAGCGGCCACGGTAGATGCCGATCAGGTCCGACGCGCCGGGCACGAGCCCGTAACGCACGCGCGCGCCGTTCTTGTACTCCGCGACGCCCGAGTTATTGCGCCAGAGTACGAGGTCCGGGACGCGCCCGAGGGCGAGACGGATCGCGGCGGAGAGCTGCGACTCGTTGTCGCGGTACTCGGAGCCCCGCGCGGCGGTCACCGCTCGCCCTCCGCCGCCGCCCGCAACGCCGCCGTCGGCCACCGCCCGAAATGCGCCCGGAACCGGTGCCGGACCCACCCGTCGCGGTAGCCCCGAGCGCGCGCCACATGGAGGAGCTTTCGCAGCTCGCGCACCTGGGCCCCGGCGCTCAGCTCGGCGGCCCACTCGTCCGGTGGCGGCGCACCGAAGAGGGCCGACCACTCGCGACGCACGAAGCCGAGCGACCAGTCGCGACGCTCAGCCTCGCGCACGAGCCGAGCCCACTCGCGGCGCTTGGCCTCGTCGCTCACCGCCGCGAGGTCGCCGCCGGCCGCGTCGACCTCCCACTGGAGCGCGATGTCCCAAATCTTCGGCTTGCGTCGCGGCTTCTCGGGCCAGACGTATCCGCACTCGGGGCATGGTGACTGCGCCGCCGGGATGCACGCGCCGCACTGCGGGCAGTTCTTCAGCGGCTCACCCGAGATCCGGATCGGCCGGCCATCGAGCGCGTACTCCCGATCCGCCGTCGGGAGCCCGTGGACGTGCACCGCACCGCTCAGGTCGAGCAGCCGCGCGTCCACCTTGCCCGGCGCCGGGCGCAGCACGCGGCCGACCATCTGGAGATATGGGCCCGCGTGCGAGACGCCGCGAGCGAGCAGCACGCAGGACGCCGCCGGCACGTCGACGCCCTCCGTGAGCACGTAGACGTTCCAGAGCACGGCGATCTCGCCGGCTCGGAACGCGGTCAGCGTCTCGTCCCGGATCGGGGCCGGCGTCTCACCGTCGATCGCCGCGCTCGGGATGCCGGCTGCCACGAATTCCGCGGCCCACTTGTGCGCTTGCGCCACGCTCGCGGCGAACGCGAACGTGGGCCGCGGGCCCTCGGGCATCGCGCGCCATGCGTCGAGCGGCTGCTGCGCCAGGTCGCTCCCGAGGTAGCCCTCGCTCGCGCTCGTGCTCGCGACCCGGCAGCGCACGAGATGTCCGGCGGCGGTCAGCTCGGAGTACTGAGCGCCGACGACCAGCCGGTCGTAATGGTCCCCGAGCGGTCGGCCGTCGCTCCGCTGCGGGGTCGCCGTCAGCCCGAGGTGCCGAGCCTCCGGGTACGCCGCCAGGATCGCTGAGTACGTCTCGGCCGCCGCGTGGTGGCACTCGTCGAGGATCACGAGCTCTGCCGGGGGACGCACGCCCGAGCGGGCGACGAGCGTGTCCAGGGACGCGACCTGCACAGGGGCCGCGGGCTCGCGCGGATGCCGGGGCGACACGATCCCGACGTCGTGCCCGAGCGCCCGGAGCGCCCCGGCCGCCTGGTCGAGCAGCTCGATCCGGTGCGCGAGCCAGAGTGTGCGCCCCTCGACCAGGGCGCCACCCGTGCGCGTCTTGCCGCCGCCGGTCGGCATGACGAGCACGACGCGCCGGGCCTCGGTCCAGGCTGCGCGGACCCGGTCGATCGCGCGGACCTGGTAGTCGCGCGGCGGGGGCGGCGTCACGACGGGGCTCCCGAGACCTCGTGCCAGTACCGGGCGAGGGCCGCGCGGAGCTTCTCGGGTTTCGCGCCCGTGACGACGTGATCCCAGGGTGTGGCATCCGGATGAGCGTCGAGGGCTCGCTCCGGATCGGCGCCATGCCGGGCGAAGGTCTCGCGCCACCGGCCGTCCCCGAATGCCGCGCGGTTCCCCCCGAGCTCGATGAGCGCGTGCGCTACCTCGCGCGGGCCTCGCTGCAAGGCGACATCGGACTCGTGCAACTCCCGACCCTTCGGCTGACTCGCGAGCGTCTTGCGTTCGCTCGCCTCCCAGGCACGTCGGAGGTGCTCGCGGATCGCAAGCCCGCGCGCCACAGCCCGCTCGTCGTATCGGTTCGCGAGACGCCCGAGTGGCGTGTGCGGGACAGCCTGAAAGTGCGTAAGAGTGACGCTCAGAGAGCGAGGGAAGACGGCGTGCGCGGCGTCGAGGAGCTCGAGAAACTCACGCAGGTCGGCATCGTCCTCGCCCGGCAGCCCGATGATCATGTACCACCGGACCGATTTGACGCCGACGCGTGCCAGTGTGCCGTGCGCAGCGACGATGTCCTCGTCCGCTATCGGCTTCCCGATAGCGGCGCGCAGCCGGGCAGACAGCCCCTCGATGCCGAAGGAGTAGCTCCGGGCCGTCGCCACCGCGTGACGCATGAGCCGATCGAGGCGCGCATCCCGTGCGGCATTCCCGCAGCCGGCCTGATGGAGCCGCTGCTCGTACCTCGCGATGCCGTCGACACTGGAGCCGTCGGGCGCGTAGAGGAGCAGCTTCTTCCCGCGCACACGGTCTATGCTCGCCATGACGCGGGCCTCCGACGCCTCGCGGTAGGAGCCGCCAGCCCAGCCGATCGGGCAGAATGCACACTTGCTCTTGCAGCCGCGCGCGATCTCGACCATCGGTCTGCCCGGCAGCAGCTCCCCGATGAGATTCGCACCGGACTCGACGCGCGTCAGCTGCCGGGTCCGGGAGGGGACCATGTAGCCTGGCGACTCGTCGGCACGGGCGAGGGCATACTCCCGACCGCGCGCGCACCATTCGGCCAGCTCCGGCCCGGTCCGCTCACCGTCGCCCAGTGCGATGACGTCGGCGAACGGTTCCAGGGGTGCGGGAGCGATGGCGGACTGACCGCCGAAGGCGACGAGCGGATCGCTGGCGGCGCGGTGCTCCGCGAGCGCGGGTACCCCGATGCGCGCGAGCAATCGCGGCACGTCGAGCCATTGCCGCGGATAGAGCGCGCTCACGAACCAGGCATCCGGCCGTTGTGTGCTGCGGCCCGTCAGCTCGACCGTGCCGCCGTCGAGCAGTGGGAGCTGAGAGCTGCCCCGGCGATGGACATGGACGCGCGTGACGGTGTGACCGGCGCGCACGAGGGCGTACTCCAGGATGCGGACCCCGCTGGCTCCAATGCCACCTGTCTCGCTGGGCTCGGTGAGGCAGACGCGTGCCATCAGCGCTCCGTCGGATACTCCCTGACGCGCAGGTCCTCGGGCCACTCGCGCGGGTCGCCGCCCTTGGGGTGCCGGAGCAAGATTCGGTGTGCGTGTGCGCAGCCGGTGAGGTCGAGGCGCTCGTAGCGGAGCGGCGGCGGCTCCCAGCGCCGCACATGGTGCACCCGCGCCCCGAGCTGCTTGACGAAGCAAGCCACATTGGCCTCGCGGCACTGGCGCACGAGGGCGCGCACCCACTCGACCTCGCACGGGCGCGCGTCGGGGCCGCTCTCGCCCCCGACGATCACCCAGTCGAGCGACGGGAGCCACGGCGTCAGGTCGATCGGCCCAAGCAGCGGCTCACACGAGAGGAACCGCACCGCGGCCGGCGTGTCGAGCAGGTGCGGGATGCGCTCGTTCGCGCACTCCTGGTCCTCGACTGAGACGCCGAGCCAAACGTTGGTGAGCGGCCATTGCTTGTTCCACCAGCCCTTGCCGTCGCGCCAGTCACGAAGCGCATCCTCCGCCAGCGCGACACAGCGATTCGCCGGATGCGGCTCCTCGGCATCCGACACCCACTCGTACCACTCCAGCATCCGCTCCGCACGCTTCGTGAGGACTTGAAACGAGTGCTGAGGACACGCGGCCATCACGCCGACCACCGCAGCGATCTCCTCGTCCGACAGCGCCTCGTGAAACAGGTCCGACATCGAGTTGACGAACACCTGCCGCGGCTTGCGCCAGTGCAGCGGCCTCGCGAGCATCTCCGGCACGAGCCGCACCTTCCCGGTCCAGCCCGGACGGCCACCGCGGAGCTTCGCGAGGCCGGCGTAAGGCTGACCTTCGCCGGAGAAGCGCATCGCGACGCGCTCCGCGTAGCAGTTCACACAGCCCGGGGAGACGCGCGAGCAGCCGCGCGTGGGATTCCACGTCGCGTCGGTCCACTCGATCGCGGTCACGTCGCCTCCCCGAATAGCGAGCCAGGCGGGTACGGCCGCAGCCGTCGCGCTGCGATCTGGAGGTGCGCATGCGACGTGTCGCAGCCGATGGCGCGGCGGCCCTCGAGGCGCGCGGCGAGCAGCGTGGTGCCGGCGCCGCAGCACGGGTCGACCACGAGGTCCCCGGGGCGGGAGTAGTCCGCGACGATCGCGCGCGTCGCCCGGATCGGCTTGCCGCCGACGATGCGGTCGCTGAAGCGCCGCTCGGCAGGCTGCACGTACGCGCCCGGCAGCGTGCCCCAGGACGCGAATTCGCGCGAGCGCGGGCGGGCTACGACGAGCCAGCAGGTCCAGCAGCTCGGCCCGTCGCCGGTCAGTCGGACGCGCGAGCCCGTCTCGACGAGCGGCAGCGGCGCGAACACGTAGAGGTCACGGGCGCGGAACGCCGCGTCCCACACGGGCGCGAGGATGTGATCGGTAAGTGACACGCACCATCCGGCGGCGTGAGGCAGCCACGCGGCGCAGCACGCCTCGACCTCGACCGAGGACCACGACGGATAGGCCAGGTCACGGTGGGGCGCGCCTACGCCGCTCGCCACGCGCGCGGCGTAGGCGCGGGTCGCCGCCGCTGTACCGGCGCCGTGCCCCGCGTGCGTGCGGTCCGAGTACGGCGCGTCCACGACGAGCGCCGCTGCTCGACGGCCGCCGAGCACCCGAGCCGCTGCCTCCGCGTCCGTGGCGTCGGCCGCCCAAAGTTCCGCGGTGTCGTCGGCGTAGTGCCTCACGGCCATAGCGTCGCCTGCCTCTCGTCCGCATCGACCTCGCGCCCGTCCCAGTCCGGGTGAGCGATGCGCTTCTCGGCGAGCGCCGCGTACTCCGGATTTAGCTCGCAGCCGACGAAGCGGCGGCCGTGCATCACCGCGACCATGCCGACGGTGCCGCTACCCGCGAACGGCGAAGTGTGCGCCGGCGAACGGCTCGGATGCGACGGACACCGGCGGAAGCGGCGGGCGACCACGGCGACGGCCTCACCGTGCAGGTCCGCGCCACACACGGCGCCAGCGTCGTGCCAGCAGACGTGCGCGACTCGCTGCGACCGAGGCACGGGAGCGGTGGTCGCGTACCAGAGAGGGACGGCCACGATCGGGCGCTTCGAGGTCATCGCATCAGCTCCCGCACTCAGACGCACGTCCATCGAGCGCGGGTCCGAGCCATTCTCGCAGCCGCTCGAGGTCCGCCGTCGTCCACTCCGCGACTGGGCGCCCGACGTGCGCCTCCGCCGCTTCGCGGGTCTTGCCCCGCTCGACCACCCGCGCGGCCGCGCGGAGATTGCGGCGCGGGTCCACGTCCCCGGCGCTCGGCTCACCAGTCGGCTCGACCATGTCCGCCGTCGCGATCCCGAGCAGAGCGAGCGCCGTGTAGCGCGAGAGTAGCGTGGTCGTGCTCGCGACTCCCTGCGCGGTCGACTTGTGGCCGCTCGTGTCCACCGGGGCGGAGAGCGTGCACGTCTCGGAGTGCCCGTCCGTGTGCGTCAGCCGGCACGTGACCTCGACCTCGCCGCGCTCCGTGCGCCCGGGCACCCACGCGAGAGCGAATCCGTGGCGCGTCAGCGCGGGAGTGACGGCGTCCATCGCGGCAGCGAGCGACGTGTGCGTGTAGCGGACCCGGCCCTTGGCGCCTGTGTAGTCCACTAGCGTGTCTTTCGCGAGCACGGCCGGGAGATCGCGGCGTAAGGCGACGCGGGCGCGGGTGTACGCCCGGAGCGCCTCGCCCGCCTCCCACTCGCGCTGGATCGCGAGCATCTCGCGCAGCTCCGCCGGGCTCGCTCCGGCGGCGATCGCGGCCTGTACGACCGGATGCACGCGTACCACTGGCGCGGGTGCCGTGGTCGTGATCGCGTGGTCGTCGCTCACGGGTCGACCTCGTCGCGGTACTCTAGGTCGCCGTCGAGCGTGTGATAGTCGGTAGCCGTGATGCGCATCGGCATGACGAGTACGACCCACGGATCGCCGTCGAGCCGGAGCATGCCCTCGGGGTCCTCGTCCGCGCGCAGGGTCACGCGCTGACACGGCGGGACGAGTAGCAGCGACTCACGGAGCAGCGCGCGATCGATGATGCGGCCCGCGATCTCGCGCACGGTCCCGTGTGCCGCCCAGTCTCGGAGCGCGAGGAAATCCACCGTGCCGATGCGGCGCGTCGGGATCTGCTTTGGAGTGGGACAGTCGACCGCCGTGGTCGAATGCGCGGCCCCGACGAGGACCATCGCGGCAGTGACGCCCGTCGGGAGCGCGGCGACCCATCGGCGCCCCTGCCACTCGACGACGTGCCGGCGCCACGCATCGTCGTCTCCGCCGCCAGCGACGCCGACGGTCACAGCACGTCCCCGAGCACCGCGGAGACCATCCGGATCGCCGCCTCCCGGTCCGCCTCGGGCACGCGCTCGAGGAGCCGAGCGCCGCGTGCCCTGTTCCGCGCGACGACGTGCGCAGCGGCCTCCGCCTGCGCGGCTGCAATGTCCTCGTCCTGTCGCGCGCGGATCGCGCGCAGCCGGTCGACGTACGCGCCAGGGGTGAGCGGCCTCACGATGCCACCTTTGGTGCGTCGACCTCGCCCGCCACGTACTCGACGTCTACCACGCCGCCGTCCTCGACGTCGTCCCAGTGGTCCTGGAGGTGGAGGTGCGCGCGCTGCATCGTGCGGCCGCGGTGTAGCCGCCACTCGACCGGGTCGTGATGGCACTCGGTGCGGCCCCCGTTGTCCGGGTCGGCGTAGGCGAGGACCACGAGCGGGGTCGCGGGCCCGTAGCCGCACCACGAGAGCAGCGCCGACTCGCGCGGGGTCGCCGGGACCATGCGCGTCGCGAGCGCGACGATCTTCGTCCCGCGGTCTCGGATTTCGATGAGCTTCGTCTCCATGTCACCACCACTCCTCGGCAGCGTCGCCGCCATCACCGCCCGCCGCCCAGTGCGGCAGGTCCAGATCCACTACCTCGGGTGCGATGCCCGGCCACCACCCGGCGGCCTGGCACTCGCGATACCGAGCGAGCAGTGCGCGGTACAGCGAGCGCCCGATCTCCAGCACGGCCGGCGGGACGCGCAGCACCGCGACGTCGTACGGCTCGCATGTCTGCACCGCGATCAGGTGCGGCGTCGAGTCCGCGGCCACGGCACCCGCCGCGACCGCGCCGTCATGATACCACGCGAGCTGTCCGTGGTAGAGGTACCGCGCGCAGTCAGCAGCGATCTCGCGGAGCGACTCGCGGCGCGTGGTCTTCAGATCCACGACGCAGCGCCCGATCCAGTCGAGCCGGCCGCCGCACGGGACCCCGTCGGTCTCCCACGAGAGCGAGACCTCCGCGTGCCCCTCGGCGAGCAGGGCGGCGGCGTGTCGATGCGCACGCACGGAGCGAGCGCACGTCTCTGCGAGCGCGTGGTCGTCAGCGGAGAGCACCTCGCATCCGAGCGCGAGGCTGGCTCTCCACTCCGCGAGCCAGCGCTTGCCCTCGCTGGTCGCGAGGGGCACGTCGGCGATCCGGCCGTCTCGCGTCCGGCACTCGGGCGGCGGCGGCTGGACTGCGTACGCCCTCCGCCAGCGCGCGGGCTCGAGGACCGCGCAGTGGATCGCTCTCCCGATCGCGAGCGCTGACGTGTCCGGACGCGGGTGCTCGGCCCGCCATCGGGCGAGCGCGGGAGACGTCGCGACCACAGAGAGCGTGGACCAGTGTAGCCGCACGACCCTGCGTCTCTGCACGCGGCGTGCCATTATGTTACGCGCCGGGCCGGTCCGGCCCGGCGCGTGCAGGGTCCGGCCGCGTGGCCCGCACGGTCTCGCCGACAGTCCGCGCCCTCCTCGCCGGGGGCGCAGACGGCCTGGAGCGCGAGCGGAGAGAGCGAGGGGACTGGGCGGCGGTCGCCCGAGCGCACGGGATCACCCGCCAGCACCTGCGCCGGATCCGGCTCGCGGTGGGGCTCGAGACCGAGCCCGTCCCCCGCCCTCTGCGCGCCCCCGGGGCATGATCTCCGAGTCATAGTGCTCCGTGCGAATGCCGAGGAAATGGGGTCTTTCTGGTTAAGTTCCGCGCGGTTATGTTCCGGCGGAACTTTTTGCGGGCTTCGTTATGTTTTGCGGGGTGCTGGCCGCCTGGGTGCGGCGGCGGCCGGCAAGTGCGCGGATTGTCCGGGCTTTTCGCGGGCGCGCAATAGGGGCCCTGGGACGATCTACCCCCACCCACCCCCCCACCCCCTCCCTCCGGAGCCCGCTAATAGCCCGCTTTCGCCGGGCGCCGCGGAACATAATGGCACGCCACGTGCTAGGTGGGGGGCATGGAGGCTCAGATGACCGAGACCCAGACCCAGACCCAGACCCAGACCCAGACCCTGACCCAGACCCAGACCCAGACCCCGTTCGCGTGGGTGAGTGCTCTCTCGCCCGCGCGGCTCAAGACCCTCACGCGCGCGGTCG
>Ga0187893_10002503_pt1 | contig 40189 bp, 31 predicted proteins | sample MA1701074metaG_FD_139574 | JGI IMG/M metagenome (GOLD analysis project Ga0187893, IMG submission 139574) | White microbial mat communities from a basaltic lava cave in the Kipuka Kanohina Cave System on the Island of Hawaii, USA - MA170107-4 metaG ...
ACGGGTGGAATGCGCCGCAAACCCGTTGATCCGCTACATTCTTCGGCGAGCGGCGCAGGTGGCGTGTGTTCCTCGGTGGTCGGACCCGCTACGCCAAACGGGTTTTGCCACGGGCTGCTAGGGGCGCCGTGGGGCTGCCCGTCAGGGCGCGCGAACGTTGCCAGGGGTTTCAACCCCTGGTAGCCGATGCCTTTTTTCCCCCGCCCGGCAGGGCGGACGAACGCTGCGCCCGGCCTCGCAGTCAAGGAACTGACACTCTGCATTGCAATCCGCCTCTTTGGCGCGATAAGATGACAGCCTGTCCGCGGCTTCGACTCTGTCGAGCACACGATGATCGCACACATTGAAACGGGGAAGTCGGCGGGTGACGAGAGAGGCCGTCGCGCGCCGCCGATTCGCCGCGCGGCTGTCGCAGCTTTCGACCTCCTCCTTCTCACGCATGCGAGCGCGCTCGCCGAGGCGCCGGCCGGCTCGGTCGTCGGGTGGGGCAGTCAAGTTGTCGGCGTGGACCTGACCGGCCCGTTTAACGCCGTCGCCGCGGGCACTTCCCACAGCCTTGGCCTCAATCCCGACGGCTCCCTCGTGGCCTGGGGACGCAATGACTATGGTCAGGCTGACGTTCCGTCGCCTAACACTGGCTTCGTGGCAGTCGCCGCGGGCGTTTTTCACAACCTTGGTCTCAAGTCCGATGGCTCCATCGTGGCGTGGGGGCGCAACAACTATGGTCAGACGAACGTGCCCGCGCCCAATAGCGGCTTCACGGATGTCGCAGCAGGCGAGTACCACAGCTTGGGTCTAAAGACGGACGGCTCGATCATAGCGTGGGGACGCAACGACTACGGTCAGACGAACGTCCCTGCGGAGAGCAGCGGCTTCGTGGCCGTCGCCGCCGGCACATATCACACTCTGGCCCTTCGGTCCAACGGCTCGGTCGTGGCGTGGGGACGCAACGACTTCGGTCAGGCAAACGTCCCTCCGGAGAGCAGCGGCTTCGTGGCCCTCGCGGCGGGTACATATCACAGCCTGGGTCTGAAGTCCGACGGCTCCGTCGAGGCGTGGGGGGAAAGCTACCGCGGTCAGACGAACGTCCCCGCGCCCAACAGCGGCTTCGTGGCCGTCGCTGCGGGGTGGTATCAAAGCGTGGGCTTGAAGTCTAACGGCTCCATCGTGACGTGGGGAGCCAACTACTATGGCGAAGCGAACGTCCCCGCGTCCAATGCCGACTTTGTCGGTATCGCGGCGCAGGCGTATCACAGCATGGGCCTGAAGTCCGATGGTTCTATCGTGGCATGGGGATGGAACTTCTATGGTCAGACAAACGTCCCCGCGCCCAACGGCGGCTTCGCGACCGTCACCAGGAGCTCTCGTCACAGCCTTGGTCTCAAGTCCGACAGTTCCATCGTAGGGTGGGGAGACAACGACTATGGTCAGACAAACGTCCCTCTGCCCAACAGCGACTTCGTGGCCGTCGCCGCGGGCGATTACCACAGCCTGGGCCTCAAGTCCGACGGCTCCATCCTGGCGTGGGGTGCCGGACAGGTGAACAGCGGATCATTCCCGCACTACGGGCAATCAATCGTCCCCTCCCCAAACAGCGGCTTCGTGGCTGTTGCCGCGGGCCATGAGCACAGCCTGGGGCTCAAGTCCAACGGCAGCATTGTAGCGTGGGGCGACAACTACGTTGGTCAGACAAACGTGCCCGCGCCCAACAGCGGCTTCACGGCCGTCGCCGCTGGTTGGGGTCACAGCCTGGGTCTCAAGTCCGACGGCTTAATCGTGGCGTGGGGATACAACGGCTTTGGGCAGACGACCGTCCCAGCGGAGAGCAGCGGCTTCACGGCCGTCGCCGCTGCCTGGGGTCACAGCCTGGGTCTCAAGTCCGACGGCTCAATCGTGGCGTGGGGATACAACGGGTACGGTCAGACGAACGTTCCCGCGCCCAACAGCGGCTTCGTGGCCGTCGCTGCGGGCGAGGACCACAGCCTGGGCCTGAAGTCCGACGGTTCCATGGTGGCATGGGGAGACAATTACTACGGTCAAACGAACGTCCCCGCGCCGAGTGCCGATTTGATCGCCATCGCCGCGGGCGCGGGTCACAGCCTGGCCATCCGAGGCTCGAAGGCGGATTACAACGGCGACGGTAAGATCGACACGGCCGACTACGCAGTGCTCTGGAGTGTCATCGACTCGGAAGAGGGCGGAGGACCGGGGGTCGAGCCGACCGTCATGTTCTGGTATCTATTCGACATAGACGCGGACCGCGACGTTGACCTGATGGACTTCGCCCTGTTCGAGAATGCCTTCACCGGCGAATGAGGCGCGACGCTCCCGTTCGGGTGTTTCGGTTTTTCGGCGTGTCGGCGTTTCGGTGTTTTCACCACAATCGCCAATCGGCAAATCCTCGCGCCTTTCTTGCCTCCTTGCTTGTCCTGGAGGGGTGTTTGCTCAGATTCATCCCGCCATAGCGCGCCCCGCGCGTTATTAGCGTGTGTGGCACTGCTGTGTCAGCAGTGCGCCTTCGGTTCGTTGCCGCTGCGTGGCGGCCGTGCCAGCTCCGCGCCCTTCGTGGCTGTGTGGCTCAGTGGCTCTGTGGCTGTTGTAAAACAGCGCCCGTACCAAACGAAGCCAGTTCAAAGTGAGGCAACGTCCAGCCACACAAGGAGTTACGTAAGAAATGCCCCGGACAAAACGAACCCAAACGAAGCCAGTTCACCCCGCGCCACTTCGTGCCGACGACGCGACCAAGGCGGGAGCGTTGTCCCCGCCAGGGCGCGTGCCTTCGTGGCTACGTGCCTACGTGCCTTCGCCAAAAACGCATCCGTACCAAACGAACCGGATGGAGAATCGCTAAGTCGTTGCGTGATAACGAGTTCCGGATTCGTAAAGTGGATAACGAACCCGATTAACCCGATTGCAAAAAAAGCCCTACTTGGGGGATGGAGGCGCAGCTGGCGCGGGCGAAGGCGGCGCGGGCGGGGGCGTTTTGGTGATGCGGCCTTGCATGACGCCGCCGTAGTTCTTTTCACCGCAGTACCAGACGCCGCTGTAGAAGCCGTGGTGAATCATGACCCGCGCGGAGTAGGTGCCCAGCAGCGGCATGGTCAGGTCGTTCAAGGTAATGACGGCCGTGTCTTCGGCCCAGATCACGCGCACGGGGACGGGAATGGTGACGTCCTTATCCGCGTAGCGAATGCGGGCGTGGATGAGCCAGTTGTCGCCGCTCACCTTCTGGGCCTTTGTGATGTTGTATTCGTCGGGCTTGGGATCGGTGAGGTCGGCCTTGCTGGACAAGCCGCCTTGGCCGGTCATCTGCCACACGCCGATCAGCGTGGCGCCGGTCAATTGCTGCTCGAATTGTTTTTCCAGTTCCTCGCGACTCGGCGCCGGGGCCGCGGTGGGCGGGGTGACAGCCGCAGGCGGTTGACTGGGCGCGGCAGTCGGCGGGTTCTGTGTAAACAGGGCCGAACAACAAATGTAAACCACCATTGTCATGATCGAAGCTCCTCCACGGCGTGCCGGACGGTCACACCGCGTTTGCCGAGTTGTTCCATCATCTGTGTGAACAGGCCATCGCGCTGGGCGAGGGTTTCCGGGGGATGGACGCCGTGTTCGCTGAACCGGCCGCGGGCGATCATTGTGGCGGCAATGACGCACGGAAACGCGGTCGTGCGTGCCATGGAGCTGGCCTGCAAACCGCGATCAAACTCATCGTACAGGTCGAAACAGTGACGAAGCCGCGCGCGACCCTTGGTTCCCTCGACTGTCACCCGGAGCACGGTGAATTCCTCCTCGCCGGGCTGGTACGTCCATTTGGGGAACAGCAAACGCGAGGTTACATCCAGCGGCCGCACGCGACCGCCGCGCACGTCGATCTCTTCCTGGCTGAAGAACCCCGCCTCGCGAAAGGCGCGCATCAGTTCGCAATGACCGGGATAACGCAGGGTCTTTTCGCGCATGTTGTCCACTTTGACGGTGTGCAAGAGACTGCGCAGTCCGTCGGTGTTGAAGCCTTCCAGGGTGCCAACGTTGGGGAAGTCGATGAACTCGGGCTCGGAGAGCGCCGGCTTGACCACGACTTTCCCGTTCTCCACAAGTCGCGCCGGGCGGGTGTACTCCTCGATGACATCCGACGGTGCAAAGGGGGCCTTGTAATCGAATGGCCGGCGGCGAACCTTGGGCAGGCCGCCGACATAGATGACGGCTGTCTCTGCGTGATCGAGCTGGGCGCAGGCGAACCCCACCATCATGTTCGAGAGTCCCGGCGACACTCCGCAATCCACCACCGCCACGGACTTGCGGCGCTTAGCGACGTCGTCGAGCGCTAGAGCGTCTTCGGGCATGAAGGAGATGTCGCAATACGGCCTGCCCGCTTGAACGACCGCCTCCAACGTCCGGAAGCCGAAGCGACTGGGCAAAGCGCCCAGGACGATGTCGAACTCCTTGATGATTCGCGCCACCTGATCGGGGTCGCTGAGGTCAGCCTGGACGGTCCGAACGCCGCTTCGATCGGACAGCTTCCGCAGGTTCGCCTCAGACACGTCCGCGACCACGACCTCGAAGTCGGGCTCGCCGGCAAGCTCGCGGGCCATGGTCGCGCCGACGAGTCCGCAGCCCAGCACCACCGCGCGGTGACTCATGCCGGCTCCTTCACGAGCGCAGGGCGTCCGCGTTGTGCGGCGCGAATGAAGAGCGCCAAGGCAACCAGAATGACCGTGCCTCCCAGGACGGTCGCCGGCGGCACGGTCTCGCCGACCGCCAGATACGTCCACACGGGAACGAGTACGGGCTCGACCATGGTAATCAGGGCCGCCTGGTACGCGGGCACACGGGCCAGCCCCAAGGCATACAGGTAATAGGGCGTGCCGAATTGCACAATACCCATGATGATCAGAAGCACCAGCGAACGGTCGGAGAGTGCGAGCCCGCCCATGACGGCGCACATCGGAAGGAGCAAGAGGGCGGAACCGAGGTTGTTGAAAACTGTCACCGCGGCCGGATCGCTGTCGCGAAGGCGGCGGATCATCAGGGTGAGCAGGGCGAAAAACAATCCCGAGGCGAGGGCGATCAGCAGCCCGACGGCATCGGTGTCGGCGTTGCCGGCGAAAATCACCGCGATCCCGACCATGGCCAGGGCGACGAAGCGCAGGTCCTCGCCGCGCGGACGCTCACGTAACAGCCATGGCGACAGACCAAAGATCCAGAACGTGGAGGTGTACTGCAGGACGACGGCATTGGCCGCTTCGGTCTTTGTATTTGCGAATATGAAGCACGCCGTCATGAGCGTGAAGCAGACCATGCAGCCCATCGCCAGGGGACGGATCGGGAAGCGCCGTCCGGCGGCACGTGGGGAGAGCGTCCGCAGCCCGCGCGCCCCGAGCGGCAGCAGAAACAGTCCGGCGAACAGCGACCGGTAGAAGGCGATGGCCAGCGGGCTGGCGCCGGCCTGGTAGGTCATCTTGATGAGCGCGCCATTGAGGCTCCACAGCACCGATGCCACGAGTAGGAGAACGACTCCGCCCAGGTAGGCACGACGGGCGGTGGCAGCGGAGACGGCGGCTTGGATGGGCAACCCGGGGACTCCTTCGAGATTCCGTGGCGTCATTCTGTTTCGGATGTATGCGACCGGCAAGCTCTGCGAACTTGACTGCGTAGGGTGCTTGACCGAACTTCGTGGCTGGATGACGCGCCTTTACGACATTACGCCACCGATCGACGCGTCATTGAAGGTCTGGCCGGGCGACACGCCGCCGCACCGCGAAGTTCTGCTGGATATGCGGCGCGGCGACAACATTACCCTCTCGACGCTTCGCGCGACCGTCCATCTTGGGGCCCACGCCGACGCCCCAAGCCACTATGGCGCGGAGGCGCTCTCGATCGACCGATGCTCCCTGGAGCCCTACCTGGGGCCTTGCCAAGTCGTTCGGCTCGCTGTGGCGCGGGGAAAGCGCGTCCAACCCGCTGACGTGGGGGCGATCCATGCGCCGCGAGTCTTGATCTGCACCGGGACTTTCCCCGATCCTCGCGTTTTCAACGAGGATTTTGCGGCCCTTTCGGTCGAGCTCATCGACGTTCTTCATGAACGTAAGGTGCGGCTGGTGGGCATCGATACGCCGAGCGTGGACCTGTTTGACTCCAAAGACCTGCCCGCCCATCGACGGATCCTGAAGTACGACATGTCGATTCTCGAAGGCCTGGTTTTGGATGGAGTGCCGGCGGGCGTCTACGACATGATCGCCCTACCTCTCAAGCTCGTTGGTTTCGACGCGAGTCCGGTCCGCGCGATCCTCCGCGAGGAGCGTTAGATTATGCCATACCGAACCAGTCGGGGGGTCGGCTGTCGGCTTGACGCAAGCGGTGCCCGAGGATCGCGGCGTGATGCTGGAGGTGGCGGATGTTCATGATCTGGTGGTCCAGTTTGGGCATCTTGTACCACCAGAATCCGCAGTCCGGTGCATCCAGATCGAGACGGTCCACGACCTCATTCACCATCGCGTCGAGCTGCCGCCAGTATTCGAGTGTTTGCGCCTTCGTGTACGGCTCGCCGATGGCGGGCTGGCGGTGCGGCGGCTGAGGTACCGTGCCGAGATACTGGTGCTCCTCTCGATGCTGATCCCAGGGGCGAAAGTCAGCCTCCCGCGTGGAGAGGTAGAAATGCGTGTAGAACAAGGTGTGATAGGCGACTCGCCAGAACGCGACCTGCCCAGCGCCGTCGATCCAGAGGTCGTCGGGGCAGCGCTCGATCGCCTGCCGCAGCGTCGCGAGGCCGGCATGGTATTGGCTTTTCAACGCCGCTTGGAGGTTCATGAGTGGCTCCGAACGAGACCCACCGACGGCTCTCCAGGGGATCGGCGCGGGCGAAGGGCGAGCAGCGCTGCGGCGGCCGCGATTGCGCCGGCGAGGCAGACGAGCTGCGAGGTCGTAATCATCCCTGCGGAAGGACGCATCGCGTCGGGTGCGCGGAAGACTTCGGTGAGCGGGCGGCCCAGGCCATAGAGAAACACGAACCACAGCGTGAGCAGGCCGCCCCAACGACGACGGTCGAGCCGGACGAGCACGAGCCAGATGATGAGCAGGACCAGGATTTCGTAGGCCTGCGTGGCGTGGCGGGCGATGCCCGGCGGCGTGACCGCGCCAACGGGAAAAGCCACGCACCACGGCCAGTCGCACGGTAGACCGTAGCAGCAGCCATTGAACAAACAGGCGACCTTGGCCAGCACCAGGGGCAGGGGCAGGGCGAGGACTATCAGGTCGAACACGTCCCGGCGGCGGTGGTGAATGAGGGCGAACTGAGCGGCGAGCACCAGATAAGCTAGCGGCCCACCCCACAGACCGTATTCGAAGTAGTAGCCCGGCCGGAGGTAGTTGCGGTAGTCGAATCGCTGCTGGACGAGGTCATAGAGCATGCGCGCCCCAACGGCCATGCCGAAGACGTACAGGACGGACAGCCACACTCCCACCCGCCGCGGAAGTGCCATCCGGCGACACCAATACTGTGCCGCCGGATAGTGCGCGAGCATGCTCAGGACGTAGACGAGGGTGTACAGCTTGATGGGGCCAATGGTGGGAAGCATAGAGACATTCTAACCTCCAATGGGTGAAGAAGTGCGAGGGGAGGGCGAGGCTCCCGCCGAGCCGCGGGATTGTCGACCTATCCACCGATCAGAGCCCGCGGACAGTTCTCGCCACGTTGATGCGCGAGAACAAATCAGTACCGGGACCGTCAGGAAGCGGGCCGCATGCGTACGGAAGCATCGCTGACACAGCGGTGGCACACGCCGTCAGTGCCACGCCGCCCTCGCGAGAACCTGCCGGCAGTGACACGCCTCACGGTTAGTCGACCCGCCCCGTCGGGGGGGCCGGGTGCTTACTTTCGCTTTGCACCTTTCGACCAGCGAGCCTTGGCGGCCTTGCGGGCGAGGTTCGAGCGTCTCTTGCTCGATAACTTCTCAGCCCGCGCAACGCCGCCCCTTTTCCCGCCCAATCGACCCAATTCCACGGCCGCGACATTCTTCGCGCCGGTGCGCGCATCGATCACGCGACATTGACATTGCAGGTTGATTCCGTTGGTTTCGGGAAACGCTTCCCAGGCGCGAGTATGCGAGGCGTGCTTCGTCCGCCGAGTTAAACTCTTTTTTACTCTGCTTGACCGCTTACGCATGAATTACTATAGGCCAAACCGACGAGCGAAACCATTTAATTCCGTGAAAGGGATGGGAGGGGCCTGAGCGAATAATGGATGAGCGCCTTTGTGTCTGGTGCGGCGCGGAGTACCCGACGGGCATGTCTGGCGCGGATCAGTGTTTTTGCGCGGACTGCAATGCGACGATCCCTCCTTCGCCGCGCGCCGCGGCGCGAATCCAGTGGATGTGGGCCAAAGGCACAAGCATGTCATCCTACGCTGATTTGAGCCATCGCATGGACGAGCCCTGGCCGCTGAACTTCCCAGTCATTAATCGCCCCCCTCCCGCTGTAGAGGACGCGATGCTCGAAGCAGGAGACGAAAGCACGGCTGACACAGCAGTGGCACACACCGTCAGTGCAATCGACGCCGCGTTTGGGGGGATGGCTCTGGCGAAGCGCGAAGCGGCGAAACGTAACCCTTTAGCGCACAAAGGATTGCATGGCCCCGTTTCACAGAAAAAGGCAAACCCCCCTCACCCTGCCCTCTCCTCAGCGCCTCAGCGGGGAGAGGGGTGATGGAGGGCGCATCGCTATCCCAGGACTGGAAGTCCTGGGCTATTCTCGCGCCGCGCCCGGCACTTCCTGCGTCAACACCGGTAGCTTCCGCTCCCGGCTCTGAATGTCCGCGGGCTCGCGCCGCGCGGCTCTGATCGGCTCGGCGGGGGCCTCGCCCTCCCGGACTACTTGCAGCCGCCGCCGGACATGGCCGCCTGCATGCGTTTGTCGAGCTCTTCGGGGGTGAGGTCCTCCTTGTGAGTGCCGATGGACCATTCGTGGCCGAAGGGGTCTTTCAGCTTGCCGTAGCGATCGCCCCAGGGCATGTCCGCCACGGGCATGGTCGAGGTCGCCCCGGCGGCGACGGCCTGGGCGTACGTCTTGTCCACGTCAGGCACGTACAGGTGGATGCACACGCTCCCGCCCCCCTTGGTCTGCGGAGAGAACGCGCCCCAGTCCGGCGATTCGTCAGCCAGCATGAACGCCGAGTCGCCGATCCACAGCTCCGCATGGCCGATCTTGCCGTCGGGCATCCGGAAGATGCAGCCGGGGTCGCCCTCGCGTGCGCCGAAGGCCTTCTTGTAGAAGGTGATGGCCTTCTCGCCGCCTTTCACAATCAGGTGCGGGGTGATGGTATGGAACCCGGGGGGAACTGGTTTTGCCGCTTTCATTTCAAAGCCTCCTGAAAAGTGCCTGTGCCTAGGGACCGCTTACACTCCGTACGTCAGTCTACCCGCAACCGCGAAAAAACGCCAATCGCAGTGCCCTCGACCTCAACGCAACAGATCCGCGCGGCGAGCGATAGCGACCAGAGCATACAATTTTTGACGGCCGCGTCCGTGCACATATACTGCGAACGAACAAGACCATGGAGACTCCCGAACATGAGATGGCGGATCATACTTGAACCCGACGCCGAAACCGGTGATTGGGCCGCTTGGTGCCCGGAGTTGCCTGGCTGCGCATCAGCAGGTGAAACCGAGTCCGAGGCCTTGTCCAACATCCGCGAGGCCATTGAACTGTACCTGCAACCTGACCCCGTTGATCTCCAGCCGGGGGCCGTCACCCGTGAGGTCGTGGTGTAATGGGCGGCCGAATTCGGCGCATGACCGCCCGAGAAGTGGAATCACTTCTGCGTCGCCACGGATTCGAGCTTGTTTCGCAGAAGGGCAGTCACCACAAGTGGCGAAACGAGACCCTGGCACTCCAGGTCATCGTTCCTGAGCACCGCGGCCGCCAGCTTCCGCTCGGTACCCTTCGGAGCATCCTCTTGGGCGCCGACATTCCCGAAACTGAATGGCGCGCGTGACATCCGCGGCCCTGGAGTTCAGACGCTGCGGTGGCAGAGTCTCAGATGCCGATCGATTGGCGAATCCAGGTTGACGGCAAGGACCTGCCGGGGTGGGACGAGGAGAAGGACGGATGCTCGTTCCCGGACTTCGAGCACCAGGAGTTTCTTTTCCCTTACTTCGACGTGGGAGACCAGCTGCTCGATCCGTATGACCAGACGGTGTTTGCCGCGTCCCCAGCGTGTGGACGATCAAGGACAGCTCGCAAAGCACGTACGCAACGCTGCACCTGGATCGATACAAGATCGCGGCCCTGGCCAAGAAAACCTACGAGATGATCGATCGAGCCCTCGAAATCGGCGGCACCCTCGTCTTCCAGGGCGATTGAATCCGATCCTTCAGTACCGCGACCGTCAGGGAGCGGGCCTGGCTTGTAGCGACGAGACCACGCCAAATCCCCCAGCAGTCGAACGGAAGCACTGTTCACAGAACAGTGGCACACACCCTGACAGTGCCACCTGGCCCTATACGCCTTCGGCGAAAGCCGAGGCTGGCGCGGGTTCAGCGTCGTTACCTGGAAACGTGCTAATGCAGCCGATAGAATATGAAGCCTAAGGAGCTTACAAGCACGGAGGCGATGAGTGCGGCTTCGATTCTACATTGATGCCAAAAGTGGAGAGCCGCACATCGTCCGGCACGGTGTGAGTGAGGCCGAGGTTGAGGAGGTCATGCGTGGGCCGGGTGAGGACCTTCCGGCGCGGAACAACTCGCGAATGAAGCTAAGCCAGACCAAGCCGGCCGATACTTGGCCGCGGTTTACGTGCATGATGTCAACCCTGGCGACGTCTTCGTAATCACCGCATATGAGCTGAAGGGCAAGGCGAAGAAAGCGTTTCGCCGAAGGCAGCGGAGTAAACGCCCATGACCAAGCAGAACTTTCCGCCGGGCTGGGATGAGCAGCGCGTGCGCGAGGTGAGCGCCCATTACGACAGCCAGACGGACGACGAGCAGTTCGCCGAGATCGAGGCGGCCCACGAAGCCAAGCACGTCACCTTCGTTGCCGTACCGAACGACCTGCTCCCCGAAGTGCAAGCCCTCCTCGCCCGACGCCGCAGCGCCTAGGTCGTTGCATGATCCGAGCGTGGAGCGGAAGCGACACAAAGAATTGTCGATTTGCGATTGTCGATTGCCGATTGACACGAGCCGTGCAATCAGAACCGCGACAGGCATGGAGCGGTCTTGGCTCAACCCGGCCCACGGAAGCACTGTTCACAGAACAGTGGCACACACCGTGACGAGGGCCACCCGGGGCCCGCTTGTCTCGCCCCAGAGGGGCGTCCGGATTTATCCCGGCACTGATTGCAACGGGACGGGATCGTTTCGCCCCGGAGGGGCGTTTGGATTTAGCCCAGCAATTCATTGCTGGGTAGGCGGTTTCCCACCGAAACAAAGTCCCGGAGGGACGACCGGAAGGCGGCGATCAGCCAAGCACGTAACGGGGATCGTATTGCAGATTGTGCCGCTTCAGAAACGCGACGAACTCTTCTTCGAACGTCCGCGTGCGATGATGCTCCTCCTGATTTCGAATGTATGCGATGGTGTCCTCAATGCCAGACACCGAGATGCTGAACGCGCCGTAGCCTTCCTGCCAGGCGAAAGAGCCTTGGTGCGGAAACGTCTCGTGAATCCACTTCGACGAGACGCCCTTGAGAAGTTGCACGGCCTTGGCCAAGGCCAGGTTGGCCGGAATTACCACCAGGCAGTGAACGTGATCCTCTACTCCGCCCGCAGCGAGTAGCTGCATGCTATTTTCGCGGGCGATGCCGCCGAGATAGGGGAACAATCGCTCGTGGAGGGTTGCGTCGAGGCACCTGCGCCGCTCCTTCGTGCTGAACACGATGTGAAAAAGCGAACTGGAATACGAATGGCCCATCCGATGCCTTTGGTCGGCCGCCCCTCCGGGGCTTGGGCTTTCTTACGCGATCACAACCCACCAGTAAACTGGTGGGCTAAATCCACGTCGTCCCTCCGGGACGTAACGCGTCGCCCCGGAGGGGCGCCTGGACTTAGCCCAGCAATTCATTGCTGGGATCACGGAGGGCCAACGAAACAAAGTCCCGCAGGGACGACCGAACGCGGTCCGCGCCGCGCGGCGCAAGTCGAGGTTACGCCGTGGCCCGCCCGCCGACAAGCGCACCGCCACCCGGGCACTTGTCTCGTCCCGGAGGGGCGCCTGGCATTAGCCCAGCAATTCATTGCTGGGATCACGGAGGGCCAACGAAACAAAGTCCCGCAGGGACGACCGAACGCGGTCCGCGCCGCGCGGCGCAAGTCGAAGTTACGCCGCGGCGCGCTCGCCAACAAACACACGACATCCGAGCGTGGAGCGGAAGCGACACGACCTCGACGCGCCCATGCGAGCCCCGAAGCAGTCGAACGGAAGCACTGCCGACACGGCAATGGCACACACACCGACAGTGCCACCCGGCCGGCCTGCCCTTGACGCGAAGGTGTCAAGGGGAAGCAACACGGCGGGATTGTCGATTTGCGATTAGCGAGCGCAGCCCCGGCAGGGGCGGCACACGACCCGCCACCGGGCGAAGGTAGAGATGGTTCAGCGAACCACAGAGAGCACGAAGGATACGAGGAAAAGGTGCATCAAACGACGATGCACCCTACTTGGCTGCCATGCGGGCTACGGCGCCTATGACACGACCCGGACATGTGCATCAAACGACGGACTCCTATCGCCAAGTCAATCGTTGGGTGGGAACAACTCTTTCAATTCTGAGAAGTCAGAATTTGCCCGAGAGCAAACATCTCTCCAGGCGCGCCTGAAGGCTGGGCGCCGCAGATTGGAAGCGATTCCGTCCCGCCAAAACTTCCATGTGGCGCGACTGAGTCGTCTGCGCTGGGAGAAAAACACCTGCTCGTTGCAGAGGTCGAAGTAATGATAGAATTCGTCGAATGCCCCCTCGTATTCTTCATCGGTTAACTCTTCGCCCAAGAGTGCCTTCGTGGGAAACTTGGCCGCGAGCTCTCGATACTCGCGCGCCACAGCATCCTCGAAATTAGTGACGCTTTGGCGGTGTCCGAGCCAAAGTTGCCAAGCAGCAAACAGGACACCGATAGCGGTAGCGATACTAGAAATGGCTGTCAATGTCTCAGGGCTGGGCAACATGTCAGCCATACTTCGGATCCGAAGCGAGAAGAAGGCTAAGGGCCGCCCTGCGCATGTTGTTGCTGCCGCTTGATGACCAGCACACCGCTGGCCAACAGCACAAGGAACGTCATGCCGGCACCGATATTGCCGATTGCTGGAATTGTGTTGAAATCGGCTCGCCGAGTAACGAGCACGTTGTCGATCATCAACGAGCCAGGGCCAAAAGTACCGGAATTATCGCTTAGATCGTTTCCGTACCTGAAAAAGAAACGTTCAACGCCTACTCCTTGGAAAAACTCGTCCTTCATGCCACTGAGTAGCATACCCCCGTTTACGAAAACCTCCCGACGATCTGTATATGTCTCGACACCCAATCTCAGCGGTTCGCCAGGCGTCCAAATCCCTGGTGGCGTCTCCACCCAGGAGAACACGGCAGGGCTATAGTCGAATAGGGCAAGACTCCCGTCCGGTTGAAACTTCACGACAGTGTCCGCACCCGCGCCATGGGCAACGCTATAGAAGTTGAAGGGAACGGTGCAAGAAATGTCGAATTCGAGCCGTCCGAACATTGGAATGAACGCATCACTGGAGCCCGCCCAATTGCCAAACTCCCATGTCGCCTCCGTATTCCGCACCGAAATTCCGTCGATGCCTTGCTTCGTATACTCGTGCCATTCTGCGCCCCAGGCATCACAGGAATTCGGTGCCCAAGGACCTGGAGGTCTGGTCTCAAAATCCTCCTGAAGGCGAATGGCCGGATTCGGGTCAGGTCTTGTTAGCAATGCCACATTGTCGAGATAGGTTTCAAGTATTCCACCACCCCCGTCGAAGGCCCCGACCTTCAATGTGAATGTGTCCTCCATCAGTGCTCGAACGTCTATGGCCATCCTGAGAAGCCCTCTGCGGTCGAGGCAAACAGAATTGAATGGAAGAGGACCACCGAAGTGACTCTTCGTATCAATGTCTCGAACGAAGAGTGCATCCTGTATCCCAAACTGGTAGTCGGTAGTACCTACGGGTTGCCCTTCGCCATCGAACAGGAAAACTGCAAAAACACCCGGTGGTGTGAGTGCCGAATCAGGCAGAAAGGCGTCCCGTGCTCCGAATTCGAAAGTGAGTGTATCTTGGTCGGCAGATAGCATGAAGGCTTGCTCGATCAGCACTGGTGTGGTTCGGAATGCGTCTTCTATGAATAAGGCAATCCCGTCCTCACCGAGTGTTCCGTACGACACTCCAGTCGAGGCAGTCCACCCCGTCAGATCGCTGTCAAAGCCGCCATTCATGATCTGGGCGGTTGCCCTGGATACGAAGCATAGGGCCAACAATAAAGCCAAATCGGACCGTGGCATAGGCTTGGGCATCAGATGGAAACCTCAAGCTCTCGAATCGCGACCGTGAGTGGCATCCCGTTGGCGGCCCGCGCTTCGAGGCACGCTTGAATGGCTTCGGAGACGTTGTCCAACGCCTCTTGCTCTGTCCGGCCCTGCGACACGCAACCCGGAATGGCCGGACATCCGGCCACGATCATGCCCGTTTCGTCACGTTCAAGATTTACCAAGAACTTCATCGTCGTCATCCTACCAGCTTGCACATCGGGTTCTCGCCCCTCACCCTGCCCTCTCCCGCAAGGTTGCGCGCCATGGGAGTTAAGTCTTTGAACGACAAGGAGTTCGCCGTCATGATACCTCTGGTTTCACAGGACAAGGAGGTAACCATGGACGGCGAACTCTTGAGGCATCTATATCACCATCTGTTTCACGGCACCATCTGTCGTCGACCGCGACGCTGCGCCTACGGCGACGCGGTCGTTGTGTTCATCTACCTGTTTTCGGTTTTGGGCGATCGCTCGATGCGGTGGGCCTACCAGAAACGTAACTGGCCGCTTTGGGCCAGGCATCTGCGACCGCCAAGCTACTCGCAGCTCATGCGCCGTCTTCGCACGTCTTCCATTCAAAGGTGCATGGGTCAATTGAACGTCGCCTTTCGAAACCGGCTTCCCTGCTCGGCGGAAAAAGTCGTGGACGGAAAGCCCCTGGTCGTCGGCGTCTACTCCAAGGACAGGGATGCTCGACGCGGGTGTCTTGCGCAGGATCAGTGGGCGCGTGGATACAAGCTTCACGCCATCGTAGACGCCACGGGCGCCGTGGAAACCGCGGCGGTTACGCCGTTGAACTCCGGTGAGGCTCCCGTGGCTGCGAAGTTGATGGAAGCGGTGAATTTGCAGGGGGTTACGGTCCGAGCAGACGCCAACTACGACTCCAATTCGCTTTACGAAGTCGTGGCCCATCGAGGGGGACGCCTCATTGCTCCTCGTCGAAAACCGGGTCGCGGCTTGGGTCATCATTCGCAACATGCCCATCGACTCGAAGCCATTGTGATCTTGGAAGGCGAGGCATTCGCCCGAAGGAACCATCGACGCCATCGAAATCGAATCGAGCAAGCATTTGCTCATCTGACCAACCTTCCCTTCGGCCTGGGCCCGCTACCCAACTGGGTCCGCGGTTTGGCCCGCGTTACGCGCTGGGTGAAAGCGAAAATCTTGATCTACCACCTCTACCTTTCCCTCACTCGACAACAGGCGGAGGCCGCTTGATGCGAAACCTTGCCAGATGGGGAGCGGGTTTGGTTTTTGGGGCGATTCTTTTCCGGGGGTGGCGTCCGCCGCGGCGGACTGACCCCCGGCTACTTTCGTGGACCGCTTCGGGGTCACCGGCGCGGTTACATCATTCCGCCCATGCCACCCATGCCGCCGCCCATACCGCCCATTCCGGGGTGGCCGTGGCCGCCGTGGCCGCCGCCGCCCTTCTTTTCCTTTTCCTTGATCTCGCTGATGACGCAATCGGTGGTGAGCAGCAGGCTGGAGACGCTGGCCGCGTTCTGCAGGGCGACGCGCTCGACCTTCGTCGGCACGAGCACGCCCATCTTGATCATGTCGCCGTATTCGCCGGTGAGGGCGTTGTAGCCGAAGTTGTTGTCCGTGCTCTCGGAGACCTTCTGCCAGACGATGGAGCCGTCGAGCCCGGCATTGGCCGCGATCTGCCGCACGGGAGCGGACAGCGCCCGGCGCACGATGTCCACGCCGGTCTTCTCATCGCCCTTGAGCTTCCTGGCGAGGCTATCCAAGGCCTTGGCCGTGCGGATGACGGAGACGCCGCCGCCAGGCAGGACGCCTTCCTCGACGGCCGCCCGGCAGGCGTGCAGAGCGTCCTCGACGAGGGCCTTCTTGTCCTTCATTTCCACTTCCGTGGCCGCGCCCACGTTGATCTGAGCCACTCCTCCGGAAAGCTTCGCCAGGCGCTCTTCGAGCTTCTCACGGTCATAGTCGCTGGTGGTGCCTTCGATCTCGTTCTTGATCTGCGAGATGCGCCCCTTGATGGCCTCGGACTTGCCGCCGCCCTCGATGATCGTGGTGGTCTCCTTCTCGACGCGGACCTTCTTAGCCGTGCCCAGGTCGGAGAGAGTCACGTTCTCCAGCTTGGTGCCGAGGTCCTCAAAGATGGCGGAGCCGCCGGTGAGGATGGCCATGTCTTCGAGCATCGACTTGCGGCGGTCGCCGAAGCCGGGGGCCTTCACCGCGCAGGCTTGCAGCGTGCCGCGGAGCTTGTTGACCACGAGCGTGGCCAGGGCCTCGCCTTCGAGGTCTTCGGCGATCAGCAGCAGCGGCCGGCCGGACTGGGCGACTTTCTCCAGCAGCGGGATGAGGTCCTTGATGGCGCTGATTTTCTTTTCGTGGATGAGGATGTAGGGCTTCTCCAATTCGCAGACCAGCCCTTCGAACTTGTTGATGAAGTGCGGGGAGAGGTAGCCCTTGTCGAACTGCATGCCTTCGACGAGGTCCACCGTCGTGTCCAGAGTCTTGCCTTCTTCGACGGTGATGACGCCGTCCTTGCCGACCTTGTCCATGGCCTGGGCGATGATCTTGCCGATCTCGGCGTTCTGGTTCGCGGCGCAGGTGCCGACCTGGGCGATCTGCTCGTTGCCCTTGACCGGGGTGCTCATCTTCTTGAGCTCTTCGACGACCGCGTCGACGGCCTGGATGATGCCCCGCTTGAGGGCCATGGCCTCGGCGCCGGCGGCGACGTTCTTCAGCCCTTCGTCATAGATGGCCTCGGCGTAGATTGTGGCCGTAGTGGTACCGTCGCCCGCGACGGTGGAGGTCTTGCTGGCGACTTCCTTCACCATCTGGGCGCCCATGTTCTCGTAGGCGTCTTCCAGCTCGATCTCCTTGGCCACGGTGACGCCGTCCTTGGTCACCGTGGGTGAGCCGAAGGACTTTTCGATGACCACGTTCCGCCCGCAGGGGCCCAGCGTAGCCTTGACCGCGCGTGCCAACTGCTTGACACCGCGCCGGATCGCCTCGCGACCCTCCATCTGATACGCAATCTGCTTTGCTGCCATTTCCGCCTATCTCCTTGCTCGTTTACTGGTTCTCAGTTTCGTGTGATCGTCAACCGACGACGCCGAGGATGTCGTTCTCCTCCATGATGAGGTAGTCTTCACCGTTGACCTTAATCTCCGTGCCGGCGTAGCTGGTGAAGAGCACTTCGTCGTCGCGGCGCACCTGCATTTCGCTGCGCGTGCCGTCGTCGAGCAGCTTGCCGTTGCCCACGGCGAGCACGATGCCGCGCTTGGGTTTTTCCTTGGCGGTGTCGGGCAGGACGATGCCGCCGGCCGTCCGCCCCTCCGCTTCCACACGCTTGACGATCACCTTGTCCCCTAATGGACGAATGTTCAGCTTGGGCATGTCCTCAAACTCTCCTTTCGCGTTTGCTTGATTCAGTTTCCTTCGTATCTGTGCCCGCTCTCCCGATGGACATCGGGATCGCGGTACGGTTCAGTTCATGAGGCGCTTGCGCAGCGCCAAGGTTAACTCATCGGCGCCGACGGTCGGCGCGATGACGCTGGCGACGCGAAGGGCGAGCGCTTCCTGGAGCGTCCATCGTGACGGGCCTTCCGCCACCAACCAGCAAGGCAGCACGGCATCGATGGAGCGGATGATCCGCAGGAGCGAGAGCCCGTCGATGCAGCGCTCGTCGGAAACCAGCACCGCCCCGGCCAGTCCGCCCTGCTCGACGCGGCGCACGACTTCGACACCGTTGTGTACCCGGCAGGCCAGCAAGCCCGCCGGCGCGAACGCCTCGTCGATGTCCGCGTACCAACGGCGGTCCAGAGGCCATTGCTGGTGGGCCAGCAAGACCCTTCGACACCCGATCACATCTCCGCCGCTCAAGTCCATCACCCTGCTACCGTCGATGCGCGCACGCGCACCCTCACCCAACGAATGCAGGAGCGATACCAACGTCACCCAGCCTCGTTTGAGCAACGCATGGATCGTAAGTCGTTGATTGACAATTAGTTATGTATACTTAGTTAGGCTGGAGGCGCCTTTTCGGAGACCCGCCAAGCTGTCATTTCGGAGTGACCGAGGGAGGGTCCCTGCCAGTTTGACAGCAAACGGGCGTCGCGGCTAGGAGCCGCCGGAGCCGAGTTTCCGGCGCACGAGGTCTAAGATGGTCGCCTCGGTTCGCTCGGCCTGCTCGTGCAAGGCGTTCGCGCGGGCCGTCACCGTGCTGAGAAAGCGCTTGTCCTCGAGACCCGGGGCATTGATTTCGATGTTCAGGTGCGCTCCGAGGACGGCCGTTCGCGCACACAGTGCGGCTACGCCGGCATCGGAAACGGAGTTCGGGTTGCCGATCTCGGCCATGGCCTTGATGACTTCCATGGAAGCGATCGCGGTTTCCATCACGCGGAGGGGCGCCTCGATCGCGCGCTTGGTTGCATCCTGGACAACTTGTCGCCGCGCGGCCTTCTCGGCATCGCTGGTCTGCGGCAGGCCATGTGCGGCCATGACGGCGTTGAAGGCCGCAGTGTCCTCGTCGATCAGGCGCAGCAATTCGACATGGTGCTGTTTTCCTTTTTCCGCCCAATCCGAGAACTCCGCCCAGCGATCATCCCAACCGCGCTTGTGTGCGGACAGATTGGCGACCATGGTCGCCAATGCCGCGCCCAGCGCGCCCACCGCGGCGGAGACGGAGCCTCCGCCGGGGGCCGGCGATTCGGAGGCGGTTTCCTCAACGAAGTCGCTCACGGACATGCCCACGAGACGCTTGGCTCGCCCGCGCCGCGCCTCGATGGCGTATTCGATGATCTTCTCCTCGGGCTTGAAGCGGTAGAGATCGTTGAGCCCCAGCGACTTGACCGCGATCTTGAGCAGTTCCTTGTCGGACACGCCGACCGAGCGCTGCTGCTTCTTCAAGAAGTAGCGTCCCGCGTCGAGCATGGCCGCGAGCGGCACCAGCCCCACCAGCTCTGAGCCGGTTACGCGCACTCCGCGGGCCTCGGCTTTCTTGCAGCATTCGTCGAACGCCACGTGCAGAGGAGTGACTTTCAAGTTCGTAAGATTGATGGATATTTGCGCAATCCCATATTCCTCAATGTACCAGCCGATGGCCTTCACGGCTTTCAGACTGCCCGGGATCGTGACGGGATTGCCCTTTTCATCACGCGCGATCTTGCCGGTGATGGGATTGCCTTCTCGCTTCGGCCGGCCTTTTTCACGGATATCGAAGGCAATCGCGTTCGCGCGACGCGCAGAGGTGGTATTCAGGTTCACGTTGTAGGCGACGAGGAAGTCCCTGGCGCCCACCGCGGTCGCGCCGGATCGAGGATGGAACGCGGCCGGGCCAAAGTCGGGCTTGCACTCCGGGCGCGACAGTCTCTCCTTCAGGCCTTCGTACTCTCCTTCGCGGCAATGGGCCAGATTGCGGCGAGCCTCCACTATAGCGGCACATTCGTAGCAGTAGACGGGAATGCCCAGCTCATCGCCGATCCGTTTGCCGAGTTTGCGGGCGTATTGGACGGTCTCCTCCATGGTGATGTGGGCGACGGGAATCAGAGGACAAACGTCGGTCGCCCCGAAACGAGGGTGTTCGCCCTTGTGCTTGGTCATGTCGATCAGTTCCGCGGCCTTTTTGGCGGCGCGGAAGGCCGCCTCGACGACCGGCTCGGGCCCACCGACGAACGTCACCACGGTGCGGTTCGTGGCCTTGCCCGGATCGACATTGAGCAACAGGACGCCGTCGATCGACTCAATCTGATCCGTGATTTGTTTGATCACCGCGGGGTCCCGCCCTTCGCTGAAGTTCGGGACGCACTCGATCAACGGCTCGCTCATGGACGAGAATGATAGCGATACGAGCGGATGTTGTCTGTAGAAATGCCCCCCCGACTACCGCAGGCCGGCGACCGTCGCGCCCGGCGAAGCGGGTTGCGGGAGTTGCCTGACGAGGGGCCAAGTCGGGCGCGCTGCGCGCCAACGGGTACATACGGACGACAGGCGTCGACTGACCTCGGGACTCGCCGTGGGGGGCGTCGCGGCGAGTCAGCGGAGGACTTCATCGATGGCGGCGCGCACTTCGGCGTCCAACTCACGGGCTGGCTGCGACGCCAGGTCGAGGGCGGCTTCCGCGGCGATCGCGACGTCCTCCTTCAAGGCCGACCGCAATGCCGCTACCGAAAGTGGTCCTACGAACCGCGCGGGCGCCTCGCCGGCGCTCCATGCCCGCACCATCTCCGGCCAGAGCACGACAACTTCTCGCCACGGCAATCGTCCGAGTCGCGCGAGCAGTTCGCTCTGCGCACAGCCGACCAGTTCCCTGCGGATGTTCTCCAACGAGCCGGCACTCGCCTCCGACAAGCTCCGTAGCGCGAGGCGGAACAGTTCCACGATCGGCATCGAGGCGATGGAATCGATCGTGTTGTACAAGCTCGCGATGCGCTCCCGCGGCTGCAAGCCGCAGTCCTCCGCGGAAAGGACCGTCCGGCGGGCGAGCTGTTCGACCTTGCCCTGGACCCAGTGGCGCTCCACGAAAGCGGTCCAGGTCGAGGAAGCGGAGAGTGCGGCGGCGTCAGGATCGGCGTCCAGATAGTCGAACCGCTGTCCAACGACGCGGGCTTTGGCCGCGTTCTTCTCATCGACCAGCACGTACATGCGGTGGCTGCGGCCCAGCGAGAATCGAAGGCCGGCCGCAAAGGCGATCTTCATTCGAAGAGGCGAAGGCAGGCTCAAGAGCAGCACTTCAGCCGCTTCCACCCAGGACTCGCGGAGCGGAACGATGAGGCCGCGCTCGCCGAACAGTGCAGTCAGGGCGCGCCGGGCGTGAGGAAGTCGGAGCGCGGCGGCGAACGCCCGCGGAAGATCGGCCGGAAAACCGACGTCCACCTTCAGCTCAAGCTCATCCACAACGCCCTGGACATCGAGACGCGGCGTCCCCAGCCCTGCAGCCAACATGCCGCGAACGACGTGAAAGGGGTTGCACCCGACGCCGTCGAGTGCACGGCCGTCAAAGATCACATTTTGCGTGTAAACGCGATGGCCGCCGCGGCCCGTGTGCTCCGCGCCTGCGTGGCACGAGAGTGCAACGCACAAGCGGCCGGTGGGCAAGGGATAGAACGCCGCCGCATATGCCGAACCGCCGGCGTCGTCGCTCGGTTGCCAGCACAACGAATCGTGCGAAGGGGACAGCTTGGTGATGGCTTGCTTTTCGTCAGGGCGCAAGCCGCGGCTGGCAGCGACCACTCGGTAGCCTTCGGCCATCGGCCCGCGAACGGACGTGAAAATCGCCTGATCGCAATGGATGACGGCCATGAGCGCGATCCGAATCCGCCAAGCCTAGAGCTTGGAGAGCACCCACTCGAACGGTTCCAGGATCCCGCGCGGGGCCACGTGCAGCGGGTAGGGCACGACGTTGCTGTACTCGTCCGAGCCGTAGCCGAGGGCCCCCACCACGCTGGCCGCGAAGAACTCGAAGTTGGTGAACCGGCTCTCGCAGATGTTCCAAAGGCGATTGAGGTTCGTCTGCGCGAAGGTGCGCGGATCGTCGAAGCATTCCGGGCAATAGTCGGCCTTGGAGAGAACGACCGCGACGGGCGTGGCGAGCCTTTGCTGGTGCTTGGATGCGAGAACGCCGTCCAGGTAGGTCATGAGCTTGAGGGCGAAGAAATCGGGCTGCGGCGAGCCGGCAGCCGCGAGCGCGCCGTCCACCAGGAGAACGGCCCCCGCGCTCTTTTCCAACAGAGAACGGATGACGGTGAAGGTCTTGGGGTTGGCGACCTCGGCAGCGATCGCCTCGCCCGCCATGTCCGGCATCACCAGGTCGTAGATTTTCGAGCCACGCTTCCGCCGCGAGATCTGGTAGTAGGCCCAGTGCCAGTCGTCGACCTCCATCGCCGTCTTGGGTGGGAACTGCCGCGTGCTCAGATAGCTGATCACGGTGTGCTGAAGGTTGACCGAGTAGGCGCCCTTGGGGATGGCCTCGAAGTCTTCCGCCCGCTTGGAGAGCATGTCCAGAAGCATCCCCAGGTACACGGTTTTCCCGACGTTGCTGTCACCCACGACGGTGACGATGCAGGGATCACGGTCCTGGGCCACGGCCTCCTGCATGAGAGACATCGGTGCGCCGCAGGTCGCGCAGACCAATGCCTCCAACTGGTTTTGGTGCGAACAGATGAGGCATGGCATCGTCGCCTTTCGGGTCATTACGGCTGTGGTCATAGGGATCGCTCCATCTACCGCGAACTAGCGTCGGCGTCCGACGCCGAGCCGGTAATCCAGCTCGCCTCACTCAAGCCCATGGCGCATCGGAAGCCCGTGTTGTGAGACCGGGCCATGGCCAACTGGCCGGTGCGAAACTCCGCGGTCGTCTGGACCTCGAAGTAGGTATCGAAGGCGCCTCCGCGAATGGCCTGCATAGGCATCTCGCCCACGATGGGGCGACCCCGGTCGTCGTTGATCACGTATTCCGAGTCCGTCCATTCCCAAACGTTGCCCACGAGTTGCAGCACGTGATTCGGAGCCGTCCCGTTGGGATACTCGTTCACCGGCACGGTGCCGGCGTGTCGTGACGCCCAGACGTTGCAGCGCTGACGGTCCATGGCGTCCCCCCAGGGGAAGCGGCGCATCAGGTCGGTCGAAGTATTCAAGTGCCACGACGCGGCCATTTGCCACTCCGCCTCGGTGGGAAGGCGTTGGCCGATCCAAAGGGCGTAGGCCTGGGCTTCGTACCAACTGACTCCCACCACCGGATGGTCGGCCAGGCGGGCGTCGTGCCGCGCCTGCCGCCAGAAGCGGGGAGCAGGCTGGCCGGTAAAGTCCTTGAGCTCGATGAGGTGCGGCCAGATTTCCTCCGGCCAGAATTCGAGGGCGTCGTACCCCCCGGCGTCCACGAACTTCTGAAAGCGGGCATTGGTTACCGTGTGCACGTCCAGAAGGAAGGGCTCGACGCCGACCTCTTCCTCCGGGGAGCCGGCCGCCGCGGAAAGCGTCTGCGCGATCGTCACCGTCCCCGCCGGAACGAGGGCCATTCGTTGTTCGAGCTCACGCTTGGCCTGTTCGAGAAGCTGCGCTCCGTCGCCCTGGGCCCGCCACTTTTCTTCCTCGCGGAGGATGGCGCTGAACCGACCCTGCTGAAAACTTCGTTTGAGCTGGTCGCCGTCGAAGCTCTCATAGGGCGCGGGTTGATATTTCACGGAAGAGGGCAGGACCGCGTCCAGGATCGCTTTTCCGTTGCGTTCCGCCGAGCGGTTGGATTGCTTCTTGCGAGAGAAAAGTTTCAACGCCATGGCATAGGGCTCCGTAGGCGAACGCTGCCGCGAACCGCGCGCCGGCGCGGGCTACACGCCGATCGCCTTGCGCTTTGAGTCGCGGCGCAGCTTGCGAAATTGATCCACCGCCTGTGCGAGGGCGGGCTTTGGGCTTCGATTCTGGGCGTGCGGCGCGATCGTCTTCTCCGCCTGCACCACGACCGCCTCCGCCGGCGGCGTTACTCGGGCCACGGAAGAGAGTCCTTGCAGCAGCTCGTCTCGTTGGGCGGCCACCTCGTGGTGATCGCGCTGCAATTGGATTTGCATCTCCGCGAGAAGATCGCGGGTGCGGCTCAACTCTGCCGACTGCTTTTCCATTTCCTGAAACTGTCCGTGAAGCTCCTGCTCGCGGCGATCAAGAGCCTGACGCCTCGGTTCGAGCTCGCGGACCTTGCCGTCGACCTCGCGTTCGGCCTTGGCGATGGCGGTGGTCCGTGTTTCCAGCTCGGCACTCATGCGAACAATGTCGGCAAGCTGGGACTCGAACTCTTTTCGCTGCCGGCCCAGGTCCGATTCCTCCTGCGTCAACTGCGTGCGGTGGGCTTCGAGCGCTTCGGTCTCTTCGCGAACGTGCGCTTGCGCGGCGCGCAAAGCGCGAACTGCCTCGTGGGCCAGTTCCCGCACGCGTGTCCCCTCGGGAGCGACATCCAGTTCTAGTACCATCGCGTCAGCCACGATCCCATCCTTCCACGAGATACGCCGCGACCTAGGGCGCGGGACCACCGCGCTGTCTTGGCGTGACCCTCTTGGCGGTTGCTGTAGCCTACGATACGACCTCGCGGTCCCGCGGCGTCCCTTTCGCGACCCATGGGTTAACGGACGTGCGCCCCCCCTTTGCCGTAGTCAAAACGTAGACTTCTTGCGGCTATGGGCCGTTGCGCATAGTGTCGACGCGCGGGGAAACTCCTCGCGCGCCCGTTCGACCATTGGCGATCGGCCCGGAGTCCCTGGTTGCGAAGGAGTGAAGCTGATGCCCCAACCCGATCGAGCGTGTGACTTGCTGGCAACCGCCGACGCCGCCATCGCGGCGCTGGAAAGCGGTTTCGAGGCTTACCAGGGCCAACTGACTTCATGGTCCGGCGGCGTGCGCGCGACGCTCCATCGCGAAAAGGCGAGTCATGAAGATAGCCTGGGTGAGCGTGCGCGGGCCTTGGATGAACGGACGGGTCAGCTGCAAGAGCAAGAAGAGGGGTTGTCCCGGCGGGAGTCGGAGCTCCACCAGTTCAAAGTCCAGCTCGACCAACTCACGGCGGAATGCGATCGCCGCGAGCGCGAGCTGGGAAAGCGCGACGAAGACTACCGAGGGCATCGTGAAAAGGTCGAGCAGAAGGCAGTCGCCGTGGAGGAGCAGGTCCGATCCCTCGAGCAGCGTCGCTGTGAATTCGAGAAAAGAGCCGGCGAGGCAACCGCCAAACTCGAAGCCGAGCGTCTGGCGCTCCAAGACGCCCAAAAGCAGCTCGCGAGTGAACGTAAGCAACTGGAGAAGGACGGTCGTGAGCTGGAGAAGCGCCTCCAAGAACTGGCTCACCGCGAATCCGCGTTGAGCGCCGCGTCGACATCTCAGCAACAGTCGAAACAGCAAGTCGATCTGGAGCGCGGGGCGCTTCTAGACGCCCAGAAGCAGCTCGCGGGCGAACGCAAGCAACTTGAAAAAGACTCTCGGGAGCTGGAGAAGCGAGTACAACAACAGGCTCAGCGCGACTCCGAACTGACCGCCGCCTCCGCGTCCCAGCAACGGTCGAAACAGGAACTCGACCTGGAGCGCGGGGCGCTGCAAGATGCCCACAAGCAGCTCGCGGGCGAACGCAAGCAACTTGAAAAAGACCACCGGGAGCTGGAGAAGCGAGTACAACAACAGGCTCAGCGCGAATCTGAACTGACCGCCGCCTCCGCGTCTCAGCAACAATCGAAGCAGGAACTCGACCTGGAGCGCGCGGCGCTTCAAGACGCCCACAAACAGCTCACCAGCGAGCGCAACCAAGTCGAGAAGAACGGTCGTGAACTGGAAAAACGCCTACAGGAACTGGCTCATCGTGAATCCGAGTTGAGCGCCGCCTCCGCGTCTCAGCAACAGTCGAAACAGCAAGTCGATCTGGAGCGCGGGGCCCTTCAAGAAGCCCACCAGCAGCTCGCCGGCGAACGAAAGCAACTTGAAAAAGACCGCCGGGAGCTCGAGAAGCGGGTACAACAACTGGCGCATCGCGAATCCGAATTGGGCGCCGCGTCGGCATCGCAGCAACACTCGAAACAGGAACTCGACCTGGAGCGTAGGGCCCTCCACGACGCCCACAAGCAGCTCGCGGACGATCGCAAACAGCTCGAGGCGAACGCTCGGGAGCTGGAAAAACGCGTGCAAGAACTTGCGCGGCGAGAAACGGACTTCAGCGCCGAGTCGACGGCGCAGCAGAAGGTCAAGGAAGAGAACGCTCGGGAGCGTGGGACCCTTCAAGACGCCGGAAAGCAACTTGCCAATGAGCGTAAGCAACTCGAAAAAGAGCGTCGGGAGCTGGAGAAGCGCCTGCAGCAATCGGCCCAGCGGGAGACCGAGCTGACCGCGGATTCGGCGGCTCATCAAAAGCTCGGGAAGGAACTCGCTCAACTTCGACAAGAGCTGGAAGCCAAGGAGCAGGCCGTCTCGCGGCAACGCGCTGAACTCGACGGGCAAAGCCGGCAACTGGACGACCACCGCGCGGCGCTAGCCGCCACCGAAGATCAACAGAAGGCCCACCACGCGGAGCTCGACGCATGGCGCGGGCAACTCGATCAGCGCCAGGCCGCACTCACCCAGCGCGAGCAGGCCGAAGGCGGCTCGCGGGCGTCACTCGCCCAGCGCGAACAGGAACTCGCCGACGAATCCAACCGAGTTCACACGCGCGAGGAGGAGCTGCACAAGCGCGAAGCCGCGCTCACGGAGCGCGAACGCGCCGCCGAGGGCGCCGGCCATGAGAACCATCGTCGCCAGCAAGAGCTGACCGGCGCTCTTGCCCAGCTCGAGGGCCGTGAACACGCTCTGGAGCAGGTCCAAGCGAAGATTCAGCGCAGCGAGCAGTCCCTTGTCGAGCAGCGACAGAAGCTCGATGCCGACGCTCAAGCCGTGCGAGAGCAGGTGGCTTCCCAGTCCGACGAACTCGCCCTCGGCCGCGATGAAGTCGCAAACTCGCGAAAGAACCTGGAGCGCGATCGCCAGGAGCACGAGGCGTCGCTTCAGACGATGAATGCTCGCGCTGAAGAGCTGGAACGGCGACACAAATCCCTCTCGCAGCGAGAGGGGCAGCTAACGGATCAGCAGGCGAAACTGGAGGCGGCACTTCACGCCGTACACAGCGACAAGGCGGCCGTCGAACGAGCTCGTCAGGCCGTGGCGGAAGTCGATTCCTCCCGCGGCGTCGAACTCGAACGTGCCCGCGCGGAGATCGAGGCGCTCCAGGCGCGATTGTCGGCCACGGAAGAACAGGATCGGCAGCGCGAGCAACAGCTTCGCGAGCTGGCGGCGAAAGCGGACGAGCATTCCGGTGCGGTGGCGGCAGCCCGGTCCTCCCGCGGCGTCGAACTCGAACGCGCCCGCGCGGAGATCGAGGCGCTCCAGGCACGCTTGTCGGCCACGGAAGAACAGGATCGGCAGCGCGAGCAACAGCTTCGCGAGCTGGCGGCGAAAGCGGACGAGCATTCCGGCGCGGTGGCGGCAGCCCGGAAGAAACTGGACGACCTTGGCGAGCAACTCGAGGCCGAACGCGTCGCCTCCGCGCGGCAGCGCGAAGCCATCGAGCGTCGCGAGCACGAAGTGCTGACCCTGCTGGAAGATGCGGAAAAACGGGCCCCTTCCAAGAGCGACGATGGCTCGCCGGCCACGCTCATTTCGCAGCGTCAGACCAGCCACGCGGCCGTGGCTGCGTTCTGGGCGCACCTTACAACGCCGGCGAACGCCAAGGTCGGTTCGCCGCACGATACGCCCGGCGCAGCCCCCAAAGCTGCCCCCGCTCGAAGTGAGCTAGGCCATCCGGAGGACGCTTTCGACACGCAGGCGACGGCCATGCGGCAAGCACTGGCCGCGGCGAAGGCGGACCTCGAAGCGGCCAAAGCCGAAGCCACCGGCGTCGCCGCCTCCGAGAAGAAGAAACCCGCAGCCAAGAACAACAAGTCGGCGCCGCCCGCGCCGCCGGCTGCGGCTACGAAAGCTCCGCCCGCGCCGCCGCAGCCCGTTCCTGCCAAGGTCGATCAATCATCGTCGCCTTCGTTCTCCGTGGACCTTGATCCCGAGACGGCGGACCGGCTTCGCACGCTGCGACGGCTCGATCCCACCAGGACAGACCAGGAGCTGCTCACCAAGATCCAAACGGAAGGCAAGGTCAAGAACGGCAAGACCGCGCCAAAAAAGGGCTGGTTCGCGCGAAGATAGCCCGATGCGACAGCCCGTACCGCGCCGCACGGCGGGCCGTTGGTTCGACATCGGTTGGGACGATCACGATCCGCCGGGAGCGGGGTCGAGCTGGTCGAGCTTGCTTTCGATTTTGGCAGCTTCGTCGGCGCCGGGAAGGGCCGCCTTTTGGGCGTCGATCACCGGCCAGATCGCGCCGTACTTCTTGTTGATCTCGATGAAGTTCTTCCACTTTTCGGGGAGGTCCTCCTCGGCGAAGATGGCCGTGGTGGGGCACTCCGGCGGGCACAGGCCGCAGTCGATGCACACGTCCGGGTCGATGGCCAAGAAGTTGGCCCCTTCGTGAAAGCAATCCACCGGGCACACGGCCACGCAGTCGGTGTACTTACATTTGATGCACGGCTCGGCCACGATATGCGACATCGAGAAATCTCCGTTGGTTGAGCTTCCGGCTATCCGCGATCAATTCTCCGCTGTCGGCTCTCGGCTTTCAGCCTCGGTTTCCGCAGTATACCGTGGCCGCTCCGGATAGGTAAGCGCTGGGGAGCGTTTGTCAACCGATAGTCCGGCGAGCCGCGCGCGAACAAGCGCCCTGAAAGCGGAGAGCGAACAGCGGCCGGCTTCGGGAAAACGCCGATCATACATCGACTGGCATGGAAACCCCCGGTCGATTCCTTTTCTCCGCATGGCTCATCGCGGGCCTGACCCTGATTTCACGCCTCTTGGGGTTGGTCCGCGAGTCGCTGTTCAGCTACTTCTTCGCTACCGGCGAACTGCTGTCGGCCTTCCGGATCGCCTTCCAGGCCCCCAACCTCGCCCGGCGACTGTTCGGCGAAGGCGCCCTTTCCTCGGCGATGATCCCGGTGCTCACCGAGACGCTTCAGACGCGCGGGGAGGAGGCCTCGCGGCGGTTTGTGGGGAGTCTTCTGACCCTGCTGGCGTTCGTCCTCGCGCTGGCGGTCGTCGGCGTCGAGCTCGCTCTGTTGGTCTGGCGTGCGATCGACGACGACCAAGCCCTGCGACTCACCGCGATCCTGATGCCCTACATGGCCCTGATCTGCACCGCGGCCGTCGCCAGCGGCGTGCTCAACGTCCGGCGGCACTTCGCCGTGCCCGCGGCCGCTCCCACAATTCTGAACGTCGCGATGATCCTCGCCTTGCTCGCCGGCACCGCCCTTGCCGGCGGCGGCGACACGGTCCTGATGGACTGGGTTTGCGGCAGTGTGCTGATTGCCGGTGTGATTCAACTTGCAATCACGGGGCTGGCCTTGAAAGGCGTTTCATTTTTTCCGAAGTTCGGCATGGCGTGGCGCGATCCGCAACTCCGTCGAGTTTTCACGTTGATGGGCCCGATGGCCCTCGGCTTGTCCGCCGTGCAGATCAACACGCTCGTGGACAGCATCATCGCCTACTTGTTCATTACCGAGAACGGAGAACGCGTCGGCCCCGCGGTGCTCGGCTACGCCCAATTCCTGTATCAGCTCCCTCTGGGTGTCGCCGGGATCTCGCTGGCCACGGCGCTTTTCCCTGAACTATCGACCAAGGTCGCCCAGAACGACCGTGAAGGGTTCGTGCAAGTCTTCGAGCGCGGGATGCGGATGACGTTGTTCATCGCCCTGCCGTCGGCCGTGGGGTTGATCTTCGTGGCCCAGCCCTTGGTGGCGTCGCTCTACGAGCGCGGGGAGTTCGACGCATCGGATACATCACGGGTGGCGGCTACGCTGGTCTTCTACAGCCTGGGCATCCCTGCGTATTTCGCCCAGCACATCGTGGTGCGGGCGTTCTACGCCCTGCGTGACAGCCGCACACCCGCGCGGGCGGCGGTGGCTATGGTGGCGCTCGATCTGGCGCTCAATCTCGTGCTCGTGTTCGTCATGGAAGAGCGCGGGCTGGCTCTGGCTACGGCGATCTGCGCCACGTTGCAAGTCGCATGGCTGTTCACGCGTCTGCGGCGCACGATGCCCCAGGTCACGTGGCTTCGCCTTGGATCGAACTTGTGGCGAACGCTATTGGCCACGGGGGCCATGGGCGTCGCCCTGATGGTCATTTCCTGGCTCACTGCCTGGATCGGATCGGAGCCGATCCGGTTGCTCCTGCTCGTAGGCGGGGGCATGGTTGCCTACCTCGTCAGCGCCCGCTTGTTGAAGATTGAAGAACTGCGTGAAGCGTTCCGCCGCACGACTGAACCCTAGTCCTGCGGCCGATGTGTCCTCGTGACCCAAGACTGATCGCGGTTCAAGCGTATAGAATAGTCGTATGGTTCAAGACGCCGGCGCAGGCCGAGCAGAAGAGCGCAGCTTCTTCGCGCACACGCCGGAATCGCTGCGCGTTGTGCTGGCAGACTGGAGCGAGCCGGCCTATCGGGCGACACAAGTGCTCCAATGGGTCTTTCGGCAGGGAGCAATCAGCTTCGAGCAGATGAGCAATCTGCCGGGCGCTTTGCGGAAACGCCTTGCCGAGGAGATGGTTCTTTACGAGTCCAGCATCGTCAGGACGCAAACGTCCTCCGATAGCACGATCAAGCAGCTCCTGCAATGGGCCGACGGCGCCACCAGTGAGTGCGTGCTCATCCCCGACGCCGAGCGGCGCACGGCGTGCATTTCCACGCAGGTCGGCTGTCCGGTGGGTTGCACGTTCTGCGCCAGCGGGATCGGCGGCTTGCAGCGGCAGCTCACGGCCGCACAGATCGTCGAGCAGGCCATGCGCGTGCGGGCCGTATGTGAGGCGCGGGCTTTAGCGCGCGCGGAGTCCGCGCCGGCTGAAGCCGGCGGCTCGCTTGCCCGGCTGACCAACATCGTCTTCATGGGGCTGGGCGAACCGCTGGCCAACTACGCCGCCACTCTGCACGCCGTGCGGACCATCAACGCAGACTGGGGCATGGGGATCGGGGCGCGCAAGATCACCATCAGCACCGTCGGTCTCCCGACGCAAATCCACAAGCTCGCTGACGAGAAACTCCAGGTCGGCCTGGCGATTTCGCTGCACGCGCCCGACGACGAGCTGCGCCGCGAACTGATCCCCTGGGCGGAGCGGGTGACCATCGATTCGCTCGTCGAAGCGGCCAACTACTATTTCGAGCAGACCCATCGCGAGGTGACGTTGGAGTACATTCTTCTTGCAGGCGTCAATGATTCGCGGGAGCAGGCCGCGGCCCTCGCGGGCGTGGCCAAGCGAATGCGCAGCAACGTCAATCTGATCGCGTACAACCCGGTGGATGGGCTGCCCTATCGCCGGCCGACGCCGGAGGCCGTCGCGGGTTTCCTCGACGTGCTCCGCGCTCGCGGCGTCAACGCCCACGTCCGCCGCAGCCGGGGCCTGGACATCGACGGGGCCTGCGGCCAACTCCGCCGCCGCGGAGGACAGGCGGTCGTTCCGCTCGCGGCGCCATAGAGGGTCATTATTAGAAAACCCGTCGGCGCCTCCCACGCGGCGGCACAGCGGCCATTCTCACACTGCTCTTGGGGCGTTCACTCGCCGACTGACGACGGCGTCGGCGCTTCGGGTTCCTTCTTGGGGATGAGCTTGTTCAGGTTTCGCACCAGAACGCGGTCGAACATCTTCTTTTCCACCGCCGCGAAGTGGTCGAGCTTCCTCTGGTCCTTTTCTTTTTCGGCCTCGCGGATCGACGAGGCGTTCTGCCGCCGGCGGGCGTCGCGCAGGTTTTTGGCCTGCTCGAGGACCTCGCGGGCCCGCTTAACCCCCGGCTCGGGCAGTTTGTGCTCGGCGATGAACTTCTCCACGTAAACGTCCCACTCGTCTTTTTCCTTTACCGGCTTTGTGGCCAGCCACGGCTCGTCACCGTACTTCTTCCGGTATCTCTCCCGCTCCTGGAAACTTCGCCGTTCAAGGAACTGGAGGTACTCGGCAAGCGGCTTGCCGAGCGGCGACTCCGCCGTCATCTCGAGTATACGAGCGTCCGATCGCAGACCATTAAGGTTGACAAGATCCCAGTATTCGTTTATTGGAATCAGATCCGCCCCGGTCCATGCCATCATTGCATGAGGTGTAGCGAATTGCGTGCCATTCAATGCTCCGATGTCTGCGGGCGTAATCTCCTGGATGTGCCACGGTTCATCCCAGGTGACCCGTTGCACGTCGATCCTCTTATAGGGAATGGAGGAGGCACGACCGTAGAAGCTCACCGACTTGGGAAACCACCGTTCTCCAATCCGAGCGTACTCCGTTTCCGAGTAGGCGGTTAGCTGACCGTTATACTCCAAACCCGCCCACACCGGGTTGCCATCGTAACGGTTGTCGAAGCGCCAGGTGAGGCGGTAGCCCTGCCCGTACTCCGCGATCACCGTGGGCGTGCTCTCCTGGATTTCCTCTCGAAAGCTCGCGGAGTCAAAGCCATCACTTTCCCATTCCGAGAGCAGAAGCGGATGGGCTTCCAGGCCGGTCGACCAAGAAGGCGCCAGCCCAATGGCGGGCAAATTCACCGGGACGAAATTACGCACAGTCTCGAGGGGTTGTACGATCCCGTTAAGGGGGCGCTCCGCGTAGTACAAGTGCCATGCCTGCCCCTCGTGGACCAAGCTGTTCCTCGTGCCTGCCAGCTCATGCTTGGGGATTTCCTGCCGTTCTTCTTCTCGCGAGCCGCCCGGCTCGTCTCTGAATCCAGTGCAATGATACCCGTTCCCGTCTCCGAGGTTGCTCTCCCAGATCGCGTCGCCCGCCTGCCGCGTCACGTAGCGCTCTACCAGACCGTCGTCGCGACCGCCGATCCAGGTTGCGGTCCAATCAACCTGACTGGTTCTTGCCGGTCGCGAATCGAGGATGTTGCGAAGTCGCGGCGGATGCTGATCGCGAGGCCCCGTTGGGCTCAAGAGCACTGCTAACAACAACGCCGCTTTCATCGTACCTCGCTCCTAATATGCTTCGAGATCGCACGAGGCGTTCAGCGCTTGCGGCGGCTGCCTGAACAGCACGCGAACTTCGCCGAGTCCGCTCTGAGGTTGGCAGTACACTGAGCAGACGTAAACGCCGTTCCCGTCACACCACTTTTCGGTGCAGTAGGGCGCGGTATTGCCCGGGTACCACCAGCAGCTCCCATTCGCCGGGGGTGTCGGCGATGCGACTTCTTGAAATGCGTTGGGGCGTCTGTATTCCCAGCCGGGACACCAGTTGTCCCCGGGCGGGCAACAATCTCGCGCGGTGCAGCCGCCGGTCATTCCAAGGTCGATTGCGCAGAAGCCACCGGCATCGGTACAATCCGAACTCGGTGGGGGTGGGCCTACCTGACCGAGTGCTGAAGTAACCCCACTTCGTTCAAGTCCGAGGAGGTATAGAGCCGTGGTCCCCGATAGAACCACCAGGATGCACACGCCATACCGATGACTGTTTTCCTTCTCATTGTACACCTCCGATGCACTATAGTCGCATCGCTCGCGCGCACGCGCGGCGATGCCCCGGATGGACGCGAAACCGAATCCTTCGTAGCGACATGGCCGCCTCCTCACGGCGACGATAAAGCCTACTGAGGGCAATAGTCTGCGCCCCCCCCCTGTTGCGCGTCAAGGGCTTTTGCCCAGTTCCCGGCATCCGCGATTTATTGCGGGCGCTCGGCGTGCTCAAGGATTAGGGCTGTCACCGGCTGACACTCCCTCCGGTGGCGTCCCGGAGGCCGAAGCTTCGGGAGCGAAGCGATTCCGGGGCACCCAACGGGTGTTGTATTCGAGTTGCCACACGTCGTCGGCTCGGGGAGCGCCCGGATCGTTGACCGGCAACGGCTCGACCGTGTCGCCCGCGAGGACGTTGTGATCGCCGTCCTTGTTCCAGCCGACGGAGTAGAAGAAGATGCTGCGTCGCTGGCCGGCGGGTACGGGCGGCAACGTCGCGGCGTCGAACTGGAGGGTCAGGGCGTCGCCGCCATTGAGCAAGACGATGCGATCGTCTCGTGCGCTGATGAGCGGCAGGACGTCGCCGTACCTCGTACACCAACCTTCGAGCGTCGTCCGCCACGGCGGCACATCGCGGCGATGGTCGAGATCGGGCGTCGTGGGATGCCCCGTGGTGCGAGAGCGGAGGTCCGAGAAGCCCCACCAGTGCGTGTGCGCCGCAGTGGGATCAAGCCGATGGATCTCAAGCAGCTTGTCGGGTCGGCGCTCGAACAGAGCAATGCGGTCCCAGCGGATTTCGAACGTGGTGTCGAGGCGCAGCCGGCTCGCGCCGGAGGGCAGCTTGCCGCCGAGGTCGCAGAGGATGGTCTTAGTCTTGCCGGCCGGCATCCCCACGGCCACGTCGAGTTTCGTCAACTCGCCGGATGCGGTCACCGCGTAGAGCGTCGGCGGGATGATCGTCAACGACTTGTCTTGCGACAAGGCGATGTTCGTGCTCGCGTCGCCGTACTGAAGCCAGCCGGTGAGAGCGAGCATCCAGGGACGCTCCGCCGCCAGGTCCCCAAAATCGAGAGTCAGCTCAAGGGGGTGACACGACCCGCGGTAGGGCGCGGGCAGCGGCCTGCCCGGTGGGGCGAATCGACCGTCGTCATCAGCGAGCACCTCCGTTCGGTCGATTCCATCATTGGCGACGGCCTTCAGCAGTCGTCGCCGCAAACCCATCGCCGCGACCTGTGACGGCGGAAACGGTGGGAACATGAGCTTGTCCGTTGAGTGGACCTCCACATCCGCCGGATAATCGACGGCGATCAACTTGGCCTCGTCGAGATAGGCGACCTCGCGGAACTCACTCGTAACCACCAGCTCATACTTGCCGTCTTTCGGTGCGATGGAATCCGAGTCGCCGATCCAGACGATCTCATCCGGGTCCGCCGGCAGCACCATCTCGCGGGTCAGCGATAAACCCAACGGCGAATTGCCAAGCAGATCGGTGACGAAGCGGAAGCGCGACCCGTCCCATGCGTAGAGAAACGGGCACGAGCCGGCGGCCACGTTCTTCTCCAAAATGGTTAGCGGCTGCTTGGTCAGTGCCAGGTCGATCTCATTGTCCACCACGCCGTTGGTCCAGAGGGTCTGCACCGAGTCGAGGCGTTTGCGGGGCCCGACGCCGATCTCGATGGGCAGGCGATTCACCGTCCGCGTCACCCAGAAGTCGCCGGCGCGCAGTTCGATGTGCGTTCCCAAGCCGGCGGGGTTGGTCTTGATGGTGACCAGCCGAGTCTTGAGCTGGCCGTTGGCGTTGCCGCCGTCGTTGCGAAGAAGGCGCAGGCCCCTCTCGGCGACCACGAGCAAATCGCTGTCGCCGTCCAGGTCTGCGTCCGCCGAGAGAACGCTGCGTAACGGAAGACCGCTGATCGCATCCAAGCCGAGGTCCTCGCTGGCCGGCGCGAATTCTCCGTTCCCGCTATTGCGCCAGCCGTGGACCCTTCCGTTGCAGGTTTCTCCACCGAGGCACGTCTTCCCGACAAGGACGATATCCAACCAGCCGTCGTTGTCGTAATCCACGAACGTCAACCCGGCCGGTTGGAGCTTGCCGAACTCGATGCGACTCCGCAGAGGTCTGCCTCCGTATACGATGGTCGCGTCATTCTCGCCCGCGAGCACCACGTCGGGTTTTCCGTCGTTGTCCAGATCGTCAGCATGAACGAGCCGTGCGGCGGGCCAGGGCCCGGGCGGCTCCTTCATGGCCGTGAATCGCCCCGCCCGCTGGTTTTCGAAGACAAGCGTCGGGTGCGTGCCGCGAGCCACCGCTACGTCGATGGCAACGTTGGAATCCAGGTCCATGGCCACGGCATCGAAGACGGGCCCGGTCGCGGTGATTCCGACGTTTGCGGTCACGTCCTCGAAGCGGCCATCCCCGTTGTTCTGCCAGAGCGCGAGTCCGCCTTCTCCCGCGAGCAGGAGATCGAGATCGCCGTCATGTTCGTCATCGAGCCAGCGGCCGGCGGCGCCCTTGGCCGCGCCGAGACCGGCCGCGTCCGTCACGTCCGCGAACGCCGTCGGCCCGGCGCGCTTGAAAAGCCGAACCCCCGCGCTTCCGATCAACGCAAAGTCGTTCTTGGCGTGGACTCTGGCATCGTACCGGGCGCCGGAGGGAACGTCGTTGTAGAAGTCTCCAACGATGAGTTGGTCGTATTCCCCACCCTGAGGGACCTCGGGCCTCATGGCAATCCAGTTGAAAACCTGCCCGTGGGTCATTTCCAGCAGAGCGATCCCCGTCGAGTCTACGACGATAAACACCGGGCGCCCGCTGGCCTCGACTTCGAGAACGTCGACCAGCATTCGACGCGCGGGCGATGCGCCACCGAAGGCCTGGGCCGTGGCATCGACAAAGCGTACGTCGATCGGCGGACCCGCCACGGGCTGTTTTTCGATGTGGGCTTCCGGCAGCGTGTATGCGCAGCGCTCCAGGGCCTCGGCCGTACGCGTCTCGTCACCGAAGAGTTTTCGTAGTCGGAGAAACTCGCGGTTGTGCTTCTCGAAGCTCGGCTGATCGCCCCCCTGGCGAGCGAGGTTGGCCAGCTTGTAGTGAGCGCTGGCATGATGGGGGTCGAGTCGAATGGTCTCCCCAAGCTGATCGAGCGCCTTTTGCGTCGAACCTGCCGCCTGATACGCGCCGGCAAGCTGATAGCGCAGCGTGGCGGTGTGCGCATCGAGGCGCACGGCTGTCTCGAAGTCCGTGACGGCCTCGGCGAACTTGGTCAATCGCATGTGGGCCAGCCCGCTGAGATAACTGGTCACCGCGGACTCGCGTTCGAGCCGGGCCGCTTGCTTCAGTGCGGCGAGCGCGTCGTCCGCCTTGGTCACAATCAGGTGCGCCCGGGCCAGATTGCGATAGGCGGGCGCCGACTTGGCGTTGATCTTGATCGCTTCCTGGAGCGCTTCGACAGCCTTCGCCGATTCACGGTTTTCCAGGTGAGCCTTGCCCAGGTTCATCAGCCGGACAAAGTCCCCACCCTCGGCGCCGAGCGCCCGAAGACTCCACACAAGCGACAGCAAGACGGCGCAAAATGTCCCCAGGCTTGTTTGGCAGAGGACGAGTTTCATTACGACTCTCAAAACGATCCCGCCAGGGGAACTTCGCCGGTCTGCCTGGTGCCCGGTGCTCCAACATAACGCATCCCCGGAGCAGACGCACGAACGTGCGTCGAGCTCCCTTGGGCCTCGTCCAGGGAGTTGCTATACTCGGCGATGGACGGAGGCGTCCGGGGAGGTGGACCGTGTCGGGCAAGAACTATTGGGGTGCATTCTGGGTTGCCTGCGCGACAGGCGTACTTGCCGGCATGCCGAGCGCGGCTCATGCTCGACCATTGCCTTCGCACCTGTCACCGTCGCAACCATCGCGTGAGGGCGGATTGCAGGCCGCAGGCGTGTCTACGCCGGGTGTAGGCGAGTCGCCCGGTGTCGTTGCCGGCTGCGTCACCTGCGACGCCGGCGCCACCCCCGAAGGCGAGCCCGACTGCGGGGCGGCGAGCAACGGCGGCGATGGAACCGATACGGTCAACGGCGGCTGCTCGTTTGCGCCGTTCTCCCTGTTCTCGCCGATCGCGTGCGGGCAAAGCTACTGCGGCACGACCGGCGCGACGGGCCAATTCCGGGACAACGACTGGCACCATTTCACCGTGGGGGTCCGCAGGCCGATCCGCGCTGTCCTGCGGCCGGAATGGGACTCCTTCATCTTCCTCTATGCGACAGACGGCACTTGCAACAACTTCGTGTTTCTGACGAGCGTTTTTGCTCCCGCGTGTTTCACGAGCACCTTGGAAACCTGTCTCGATCCCGGCGACTACTTCGTGCGAATCGCGCCCGATCGTGGGTTCCCGGCGGTGAACATCCCCTGCGGCAAGGAGTACAACCTCGCTCTAATGTGCGACGACCCCGCCGATCCGGCTCACCTCTGTGTCGGCTCTTGTCAGGATACGAGCGATTGCACCTGCACCGATGATGTGTGGCAGGGGGACTGCACCGGCGCAAGCGAGGAACTTGTGCTGGGTCTTAGCTGCTGCGAGGTGGAATGCCGCCCGCCCGCAGCTACGTATGACTCGCTGAACATGGAGCTGCTCAGCCACCTTCCGGTGAATCTGTTTCCGAGCAATTCCGCTGAGGCGAATGATACCTGGGGCTTCACCTCGCCGCGCGGGCGCAAGTACGCCATCCTTGGCCTGAGCGAAGGCACGGGGTTCGTCGACATCACCTTCCCGCGCAGTCCGGAAATCGTCGCCGACATCCCGGACTCCCCTTCCACGTGGAGCGATTTCAAGGCCTACTGGCCCTACGTCTACAACGGAAATGAAACCGGGGGCGGTGTTCAGATTATCAACGTGTCCCAGATCGATCCGCCCGCGCGCCTGGTGACGCTGCAAGGGACCCTCACACAGAACGGGCTGGACACGACCCACACCATCGCCATCAATCCTGAAAGCGGGTACCTCTATCTGAACGGGTCCAACCTGGGCTCGGGCGAGCTGGTGGCCGTGAGCCTGGCGAACCCAGCCAATCCCCAAATCGTTGCCGAGGTTTCCGACGGGTTCTACGTTCACGATTCGCAAATCGTGACGTATCCCGCCGGTTTTCCCGGCCCCTTTGCCGGTCGCGAGATCGCCTTTTGCTTTAGCGGGCGGGACCCCTTGCGCATCTTCGACGTGACCGACAAAGGGAACATCGTCCACCTCTCGGACATGCCCTATCCCACGCACTCCTACAATCACCAGGGGTGGATTACCTCGGACTTTCGCTATGTCATTTTCAACGACGAACTCGAGGAGCGCGACGGGCTAGTCGCCAATACCACCGTGTACGTTGCCGACGTGCAGAACCTGCTCGCCCCCTTTCTGGCCGCGACGTTCACCCATCCCACCGGTTGCTGGATCGATCACGACCTGATGGTTCGAGGCAGCCGCGTGTACCAGGCGCAATACAGCGCCGGGCTGCGCGTCCTGGACATCAGCAATCCGCTCGTGCCGTTCGAGACGGCCTACTTCGACACCCACCCGGAGGACAACGTCCTCGCCTTCACCGGCATGTGGGGTTCGTACGCCGGCTTCCCGACCCGGGTGGTCATCGGCTCCGACATGGAGCGCGGCTTGTATGTCCTGTGCGACGAACCGGAACGTCCCATCGCCGGGTTTGTCATGGACGCCAACCCCGCGGACTGCAATCAACTGGTCGCATTCGATGCCGCCAGCTCCACGCATTGCACGGCGCTGCGCTCGGTCGTGGCGTACGAGTGGGACTTTGACTACGACGGCGTCGCTTTCAGCGTGGACGCCTCGGGCGTCGCCGTTTCGCATGCCTTCTCCACGGAGGGGAAACACTCCGTCGCGCTTCGCGTCACCGATGACGATAGTCCTTCGCACACCGACATTTCCGTATTGACGATCGACGTCGTCGGCTGCGTTCCTCCCAATGTCATTCCCGATGCGGCAGGCGGCGAGAAGACCCGTGCGATCTCCTTTACGGCTCCGCCGTCGGCGGTTGCGACCGGCGCCGTCGCCCCCCAAACCGCCATCCGCGTGACCTCCGTCGATTTGCAGCACCCAGTCCCGCCGAACCCGCCCAACCGCACGCAACCGAATTTCACTGCGTTTGATACCACGCTCAACAACGTGTGCAGCGGCCCTGGACCGTTGACAGGTTACTATTGCCAGACCGGCGCGGACTGCACAGGGAGCGGTACGTGTCCAGCGGGAGTCGGTTGCACCGAGCCCGCCGGATCGAACGCCCAGGGAAGTTGCGCTCGTTGGGTCGGTCCGCCGTTCAAGTACCTGGAGTCTCGCGACAGTCCTGGCGTAGGCAACTACTTGGCCGCGCGCGTGCAATGCACGCCGTTTTACCACAACTGGGGTGCCGAAGGGCTTGTACATGTCCTGGGCTCGGAGATCGTTCCCAGTTCGCGCTACAACGTGGAGGCCTACTCGGCCAGTTGCAAGGGCAACGAAGGCAGTTGTCCAGCCGTGTCGAACCCGGTTTCGATAGCGACCCGCCGCGCCGGCGACGTTTTCGCTCCCTTCAACCCCCCGAACAACTCGCCGCAGCCGGAAGGTCCGGACGTGGCCGCGGTGGTGAACAAGTTCAAGAACCTGCCGGGCTCGATCGTCAAGGCCATCGCCCAGGTGCAGTCCAACTTCCCGATCCCCACCAACGACGT
>Ga0187893_10002504_pt1 | contig 40167 bp, 31 predicted proteins | sample MA1701074metaG_FD_139574 | JGI IMG/M metagenome (GOLD analysis project Ga0187893, IMG submission 139574) | White microbial mat communities from a basaltic lava cave in the Kipuka Kanohina Cave System on the Island of Hawaii, USA - MA170107-4 metaG ...
CGTTCATCGGCAGCTACGGCACGGTCGCGGCCGCCGCCTACACGATCGGCATCCGCATCCTCTCCTTTTCGTGGATACCCGGCACCGGCTACTCGCAGGCGGTGGCCACGCTGGTGGGCCACGCGCTCGGCGCCGGCGACCCCGCGCGCGCCGAGCGCTCGGGCTGGCGCGCGGCGCGCCTCGCGCTTGCGACGGCCGTCGTGATGGGCGGGATCGGCGCCGTACTGCGCGAGCCGCTCGCAAGGCTCTTCACCGTGGACGAGGCCACCGTGCTCGCGCTCGGGCCCTTCATGCTCTGCCTCTCGCTCGCGCAGCCCGCGATGCAGCTCCACTTCACGCTGGCGGGCGCCTTCCGCGGCGCCGGCGACACCGTGACGCCGCTCTACGCGGCCTTCGTCGGAAACTGGCTGTTCCGTGTGCCGCTCGCGTTCCTCGCGGCGAACGTCTGGCACCTACCGCTGATCTGGATCTGGCTCACGCTGATCCTCGACCACGTCGCGCGCGCGGCGTGGCTGCTGCTCAGCTTCGCGCGCGGGCGCTGGCGGAAGTGAGGGCTCGCTCAGGTCGCCCCGCGTCGGGCGCGCAGCGCGGCGAGCGGTCGGGCGACCAGCACTCCCACCCCCTCCGCGGCGGCCCGGCAGAGCGGCGCCGTCACGATCAGCACGTAATACGGCCACTTCGTCTGCCAGACGAGCAGGAAGACGAGTCCGATCGCGAGCCACAGCACCCAGATCCGCTCCCTGCGCCACAGCGCGACGAGGCCGACCAGCGCGAGCAGGGTGATCAGCGGATCGATGCGAACGAGGTACGGCCGCAGCTCCGGCGCGTCGTTCGGGATGTAGAGGGTGAGCCAGGCCAGGGGCTGCCAGACCGGGAAGGCCGCCTTCACGACCTCGAGGTGCCCCGTGGAGAAGTCGGTCAGGTAGACGACCGAGGCCGTGAGCCGCGCGAACGGGTCGGGCCAGAAGTACGGGGTCGCCGCGAAGAACACGAGCAGCGCGCCGAGGCCCCAGAGCCCGATCCCGCCGACCTGCGCGAGCCGACCCCTCACCGCGGAGCGAAGCTCGAAGGCGAAGTCGAAGAGGATCACGAGCCCGACGATCGCGTACACGTACTTCGCCGCGGCCGTGAGCCCCAGCAGCACGGCGGAGCCCCCCAGCCAGCCCTTGCCCCCGGTCTGCCGGAAGCGCAGGTACGCCACCACCGTCGCGAGGCTGGTGAAGGCGGGCAGCGCCTCGAGCTGGGCCTGGCTCGTGAATTTGACGGTGTAGGTGTGGATCGCGAGGAGAAGACCGGCGAGCGGGTGAAGCCAGGCGAGCAGCAGGACCTCGAGCGTCCCCAGCACCGCGGAGCTCCTGCGTGCGGCGAGCAGCCGCTCCTCGGGCAGCCCGGGGCGGCCGGGGAAGACGGTCCCGCGGCTGGGCGACGGAGGGGACTCGGCCGCGGGCAGCATCGCGGCCGCCAGCAGGAGCTTCGCGAGCTGGGGATGCTCCGGCGTCGGGTTCGTCTCGGTGAGCCGGCCCGGCGCTCCGGAGCGGAGCACCTCGGAGAGCCCGTCCGCAGCCTCGAAGCACCAGGGCTCCTCGTAGTCGATCGGCAGGCGTTCGAGCGCGCGCCAGCGCAGCCCGAAGGCGAGGCCGCCGATCGCGACGACGGCGAGGATGCGAACCACGAGCGGGCCGCGCCGCGAGCCGCTCTCCGTCACGGCGTCGCTCCCGTCGGCCCGGGCAGTGAGCGCGCGAGCTCCTCGAGGAGCTCGCGCGCCGCAATGGCGTGCGCGATCCGGTTGGGATGGTGGTCGGTCACGTGCACCCAGAGGTCGCTGTCCTCGTGCGCCGCGAGCGCGGGCAGCAGGTCCACCAGGGCGATCCCTTCCGTCTCGCAGTACGCATGGAGCCGCTCGAGGATCGTCGCGTAGGGATAGGCGTCGAGGCGGATGAGCTCCGGGAAGGCCAGCACCGTGAAGCCGGCCCCGTCGCTCCGCACACGGTTCCGGAGCCCTCCGATGTCCCGGAGGCGGACCTCGCCCTGCGCGGCGTCCTCGCGCGTCGTCGCGATGAGCTCGCGCGAGAGCCGCCACGTCTGCACCCGCATGTACGCGAGGCTCAGCACGCGGCTCCAGCGGAGCGCCTCCGCTACGGCGAAGAGCTCGCGATAGCGGGCGCCGATCAGGCGCAGGTGATCCTGCTGCACACCCGGAGCCGGGAAGTCGTTCGTGTTCCACTGGAAGACGACCCAGTCGGGCTCGAGGCGTCGCGCCACGTCCCGATAGGTCTGGGTGGCGCCGCTCACGTCGTCTCCGGGCACACCCAGGTTGATGACCTCGATCCAGCGGCCGTCGGCCCGCCGCCCGCGCAGCGCTTCGCCGAGCAGGCTCGGATAGATCAGCGTCTCGGGCGTGCCCTCTCCGAAGGTGAACGAATCCCCGAGGATCACGATCCGATAGGCACCCGCGGGCTTGGCCCGGGGGAAGTCCGCACCGCGGTAGCCGTGGCTGTTGATCCGGTACGCGACACAGCCCCGCTCGTCGAAGCCAGCCAGATCTCCACCGCTGTAGCAATGCGAGAACGAGCTTCCCGCCTCGAAGCGGGCCGTGGCCCCGAGCTCGAACAGCGGGCCGCAGCACCAATCCGTCGTCTCCCCGTCGTGGACCACGCGGCGGGGGGCCGGCGGAGGCGGCACGCCGACGAGACGCACGACCGCCTCGGCGAGCAGCCAGGCGACGAGTGTCCCGCCGCAGAGCAGCAGAAGCCTCTCGCGCAGCTGGCAGGCCCTCCCCGACGTCCGGCCCCACGCGGAACCGGCGCTCAGGCCGGCGCAGGCGCCGGAGCTTCCGCGAAGCGGAACACGAGCGTTCCCTCGGCGAGGTCGGCCGTGACCTTGCCGCCGCGCGCGAGCCGGCCGAAGAGCAGCTCGTCGGAGAGCTTGTCCTCGAGCTCGGTCTGGATCGTGCGCGCCATCGGGCGCGCGCCGAAGTCCGGGTCGTAGCCCCGCTCGGCGAGGAACCCGCGCGCGGCCGGCGTGAGCTCGAGCTCGACCTTGCGCTCCTTGAGCCGCGCCTGCACCTGCGTCACGAACTTGTCCACCACGCGGCCCATCACCTCGGGCGTGAGCGGCGCGAAGGTCACGATCTCGTCGAGGCGGTTTCGGAACTCCGGGCTGAACAGGCGCTCGACCTCGGGCATACCGCTCTTCTTCGCGCCCGAGAAGCCGATCGCGGCCTTCGCGAGCTCCCGCGCACCGGCGTTGCTCGTCATGATGAGGATCACGTGGCGGAAATCGGCCTCGCGGCCGTGGTTGTCGGTCAGCGTGGCGTGGTCCATCACCTGGAGCAGGATGTCGAACAGATCGCGGTGGGCCTTCTCGATCTCGTCGAGGAGCAGCACGCAGTGGGGCTGGCGGCGGATCTTCTCGACGAGCTGCCCGCCCTCGTCGTAGCCCACGTAGCCCGGCGGCGCGCCGATCAGCCGCGCCACCGCGTGCTTCTCCATATATTCGCTCATGTCGAAGCGGAGGAACGGCACGTCGAGGCTCTTCGCGAGCTGCTTCGCGAGCTCGGTCTTCCCGACGCCGGTCGGCCCCATGAAGAGGAAGCAGCCGGTCGGCCGCTCCGTACCGCCGAGGCCCGCCCGCGCGCGCTTCACCGCGCGCACCACGCTCTCGATCGCGGCGTCCTGGCCGTAGACGAGCTTCCGGATGTCGTCGCCGAGGTGCTCGAGGCGCTCGCGCTCGGAGCCGGTGGCACGGGCGAGCGGCGTGCCGGTCATGCGGGCGATCAGCTGCTCGACGTCACGCACGCCGACCGTCTGCCGCTTCTTCGACCCGGGCCGCAGGCGCACCGCCGCGCCCACCTCGTCCATCACGTCGATCGCCTTGTCGGGCAGGTAACGGTCGGTGAGGTGCCGCGCGGAGAGCTCCACGGCGGCCCGCAGCGCCGGCTTCGAGTACGTGACGCCGTGGTGCTCCTCGTAGCGGGGCGCGAGACCCTCCACGATCTTCACCGCGTCCTCCACCGCCGGCTCGGTGACGTCGATGCGCTGGAAGCGGCGTGCGAGCGCCCGGTCCTTCTCGAAGTGGCGGTACTCCTGGTAGGTGGTGGAGCCGATGCAGCGCAGCTCACCCGACTGGAGCAGCGGCTTCAGCAGGTTCGAGGCGTCGATCGTCGAGCCCGAGGCCGAGCCCGCGCCGAGGATCGTGTGGATCTCGTCGATGAAGAGGACCGGGTTCGGCCGCTCCTGGAGCGCGCCGACCAGCGCCTTGAAGCGCGCCTCGAAGTCGCCGCGGTACTTGGTGCCGGCGAGGAGCGCACCGAGGTCGAGCGCGTAGAGCTCGGCGCCGTGCAGGTTCTCCGGCACGCGCCCGGCGTGGATCCGCTGCGCGAGGCCCTCGGCGAGCGCCGTCTTCCCGACCCCGCTCTCGCCCACGAAGATCGGGTTGTTCTTGCGGCGCCGCGCGAGCACGTGGATCGCGCGCTCGAGCTCGGTGTCGCGCCCGATCAGCGGGTCGAGCTTCCCCGCTGCGGCGAGCTCGGTCAGGTTCGAGGCGAAGGCACGGAGCGGGTCGGTCGGGACCTCCTCCTCCTCGCCGCCCGCCGCTCTCCCCGCCCCGCCGGGCGCATTCACGGGCTTGAGCTTCGACTCGCCGTGCGAGACGTAGCGGAGCACGTCGAGCCGCGAGACCTCCTGCGCCCGCAGCAGCGCGACGGCGTGGGAGTCGGGCTCCTGGAGGATCGCGGCCAGCAGGTCGCCCGCCCCGACCTCCTCCTTCTCGGCGCTCTCGGCCTGCCCGAGGGCGGCCTCGATCACGCGATGGAAGGCGAGCGTCTGGACCGTCTCCCGCGCCTTCCCATCCGGATGCTTCTCGACCTCTCGCTCGAGCCAGGCCTCGAGCTCCTCGATCAGCCGGTCGACATCGACCCCGACGTTCCGGAGCACGTCGGCGCCCGCGTCGTCGTGCGCGAGGGCGTGGAGCAGGTGCTCGACCGTGAGGTAGGCGTGCCGGCGCGACACCGCCTCGCGCAGCGAGGCCTGGATCGTCATCTGGAGCTCGCGGTTCAAGTGACTCATCGGGTCTCGCTGCCTCGCTCGCCTCCCGCGAGGCGAAGCCTCGCGGGGGCTCGCTGCGCGCTGGCGAGCCGGTCAGCCGTTCCTTCCGCGCCGAACTTGCTCATTCGGGCTCCACGCCGGCGCGCAGCGGGTAGCCCCGCTCCTCGGCCATGCGGTGCACGGCGGAGGTCTTCGTCTCCGCGATCTCGAGCGGGTAGACGCCCGCGATGCCCGAGCCCGAGCGGTGGATCCGCAGCATCAGCGCGTTCGACTCGGCCGGGCTCTTCTGGAACACAATCTCGAGCACTCCCACCACGAAGCCCATCGGCGTGTAATCGTCGTTGTAGAGTACGACCTTGAAGCGCGGCGGCCGCTCGACCTTCGGCCGCGCCTTTTGCTGGACGCCGCGCTCGCGGACCACCTCGCCGTCGCGGCTCGGTCCGTTCGGGTCGCCGGACATGCGCCGAGAGTAGCAACGCGAGCGAGGCCGCTCCGCGCGGCGTCGGCGGCTCCGCACGCGGTTACACTCGGGGGCCGTGGCGGAGCTCGAGCTCGAACTCGGTGGCGGCGTCCGCGAGATCCCCGCCGCGGAGTGGAACGCGCTGGTCGGCGCCGGCTCCCCCTTCCTCGAGTGGGAGTGGCTCGCCTCACTCGAGGAGGCCGGCTGTGTGGGCCCCGAGACGGGCTGGGCCCCGCGCCCGCTGCTGTTGCGCGAGGGCGGTCGGCTCGTCGCCGCGTGCCCGCTCTACGTGAAGGGTCACAGCGAGGGCGAGTTCGTCTTCGACTGGGGCTGGGCGGACGCCGCCGAGCGCGCGGGCATCGCGTACTACCCGAAGCTCCTGGTCGGCGTCCCCTTCACCCCCGTCGCGGGCGCGCGCCTGCTCGCCGCCCCGGGCGAGGACCGCTCGCTCCGCGTGCGCCAGCTCGCCGCCGCGCTCGCCGAGCTCTGCCGGGCGAACGAGCTCTCCGGCGCGCACGTGAACTTCTGCCGCGAGGACGAGCGCGACGCGCTCGAGGAGGCCGGCTTCCTGCCGCGCCTCGGCTTCCAGTACCACTGGCGGAACGCCGGCTTCGCCCGCTTCGAGGACTGGCTCGGCGCCCTCCGCAGCAAGCGCAGGAACCAGGTCCGACGCGAGCAGCGCGCGCTCGCCGAGCAGGGCATCGTGATCGAGGGGCTCGTGGGCGACGCGATCCCGGACGTGCTGATCCCGCAGATGTTCGAGATCTACCTCTCGACGATCCGCGGCAACCCGTGGGGCCGGCAGTACCTGAACCCGCGCTTCTTCGAGCTGCTCGCCGCGCGCTTCCGGAGCCGGCTCTGCATCGTGGTGGCGCGCGCGGGCGGAGAGCTCGTGGCCGGAACGCTGAACGTCCAGAAGGACGACGCACTCTACGGGCGCTACTGGGGCGCGCTCCGCCCGCTCCGGCATCTCCACTTCAACGTCTGCTACTACGCGGGCATCGCGCACGCGATCGAGCACGGGCTCTCGCGCTTCGAGCCCGGGGCCGGCGGCGAGTACAAGCAGCTCCGGGGCTTCGACGCCGCGCCGACCTGGAGCTGCCACTGGCTCGCCGATGCGAAGCTCCGCCGCGCCGTCGAGCGCTTCCTCGAGCGCGAGCGTGCCGAGGCCGGCCACGCCATCGACTGGTACCACGCCCACACCGCGAACCGGCGCGGCTAGGTCCGCGCTACACCCGCCGCGAGACCGTGAAGCTCGCCGGATCCACCTCGGGCAGCCAGACCTGCGCGCCGTACTCGAGGCCGAGCCAGATCGCGCTCCCGGAGCGGAATGCGCGCTTGTCGCCCGCGTCGCCATAGAGCGCGACCTCGATCTCGTCGAGCTGGTAGGCGTCGTCGTCGCCCTTGCGCCGCCCGCACTGCTTGCGGAGGTACACGCGGTCGATCTCGCGCATGCCCACGTGGAAATAGGCCGGGTCGTTCCAGTCGGCCTTCGACATCTTGGGCGCCCGGGCGCCGACCAGGGCCGACTCCTCCCAGATCTCGCCCAGCGCGTAGCGCACGCGCGAGCGCCGTTCGAAGTCGTCGAAGAGCGCGGTGTCGAGGGGGAACTCGCGGCCGCCCGCCGTCCCCGACACCCCCACGTAGAGTGCGTCGTTCGTCCCGGCGCGGCGGCCGGTGCCGGTGGCGAGGTAGACCACGATGCCGCGGAGCGTGCTCACGAAACCTCCAGACTTCTGCTTCGCTCGCCTCACGCGAGGCGAGCCTCGCGTGGGCTCGCTGCGCGCTGGTGGGCGCTCCCTTCAATCGTGACCGACTCTAGCTTGCCTGCGGATCGCGGTAGCATAGGCGCCCTCGAAGGAGGACCGGAAGCATGGCACGGATCGTCGGCAACCTCGCGCCCGAGGACGACTACCTCCACGAGCTCGGCCCCGAGCCGAACTTCAACGAGAGCGCCTACTACAACTTCTTCGACACGCAGCAGAAGCTGGGCGGCTGGTTCCGCATCGGGAACCGCGCGAACGAAGGCTACGCCGAGCGCACGGTCTGCCTCTACCTGCCCGACGGGCGCGTGCTGTTCAGCTTCGGGCGCCCGAAGATCGCGAACAACGACGCGTTCGACGCGGGCGGCCTCTCCTTCGAGGTGCTGGAGCCGACGGAGCGCCATCGCACGCGCTTCGAAGGCACGCTGGTCGAGCTGGCGGAGCCGCGCGCGATGGCCGACCCGAAGGCGGCCTTCGAGGCGAACCCGAAGAAGCGTGTGTCGTTCGACCTCGTCCACGAGGCGGTCGGTCCGCTCTACGGCCACAAGGCGGAGAAGCGGGCCGAGGAGGACGCTGAGCAGAGCTTCGCGCGGGCGCACTTCGAGCAGCACATGCGCGTGACGGGCACGCTCGAGATCGCGGGCGAGCGGCTCGAGCTCGCGGGCTTCGGGCTCCGCGACCACTCCTGGGGACCGCGCTACTGGCAGGCGATCCACTCCTACGAGTGGCTCACGCTCAACTTCGGCCCCGACCTCGGCGCGATGGTCTCCATCGTCCAGCGCGACGCGGCCGGCAAGGAGCGCACCGCCGGCGGCGTGCTGGTCCGCGGCATGGAGATGGAGCGGCTCGTGAACGCGACCATCGACGCCGAGTACGAGGACAACGGCCTCTATCACAAGCGCGTGACCGCGCGGGTCGAGACCGAGAAGGGAGAGCGCCTCACGATCGAAGGCGACGTCACGAGCTTCATCCCGCTCCGCAACCGGCGCGGCGAGAGCGTCACGCACATCGGCGAGGGCATGACGCGCTGGAAGCTCGGCGATCGCACCGGCTACGGGCTCTCGGAGTTCCTGCGGCAGGTGAAGTAGCGGCGAGGCAGGGGCGTTGGCCTGGGTCGAGACCTCCCCCGTCGCGCCGCTCAGCACGCGCTTCGGGAGCTTCGCGCTCCACCGCTTCGTCGCGGCGGAGGGCGGCGAGCCCGCGCTCGCGCTGACGCGGGGCGAGGTCGGAGGCTCCGCGCCGCTCCTCACGCGCGTCCACTCCTCGTGCCTCACGAGCGAGTTCCTGGGTGGACTCGACTGCGACTGCGCGGAGCAGCTCGCGAACGCCCTCGCCACGATCGCGGCCGCGGGACGCGGCGTCCTCGTCTACCTGATGCAGGAGGGGCGCGGCTCCGGGCTCGTCGCGAAGGCGCGCGACCGCATGATGGTGCAGTCGCACGGTGAGCGGATCACGACGTTCGAGGCGTTCGAGCGGATGGGTCTCCCGCGCGACCGGCGCTGCTACCGGGCGGCGGCGGAGCTGCTGCCCCGCCTGGGCGCGGCGGCGCCGCTCCGGCTCCTCACGCACAACCCCGAGAAGCGGGCGCGACTCGAGGCCGTGGGCGTGCGGATCCACGAGAGCGTGGGCCTCCCGCCCGCCGACTCGCCCTGGAACGCGCACTACCTCGCTGCGAAGGCGCAAGACGGCCACGCGCTGGCAAAGCCCGAGGCGAGGGGCGCGCGCCTCCCCGAGCGCGTGAGCTGGTTCGAGCCGCACCCCGTGCCCGGGCTCCCGCGCTTCGTGCGCGCGGCGCGCTACCTGCTGCCGGTGCCGGAGGGCTGGCTGCGCGCGGGCGTCTACTGGGATCGCGCGTCCGCGCGCGAGCGGCTCGTGCTCGCGCCGCTCACGGGGAACGCGGGGCGCCGCCTCGTGCAGGCGCAGGCGCTCGTCGATCGCCTGCCTCTGCTGCCCGCGGGCGAAACGCAGGCTGCCTGGCGCGAGACCGCGGCCGCGCTCGTCGCAGAGGGGCGCGGGCGCGCGCTGCTGCTCGGCCCCGACGAAAACGAGGCGCCCGACGCCGAGACGCTCCGCCTCCTCGCGCTCGACGAGGCTGCGTGAGCGCCTCGCTCGCGGCGCTCCGCGACGCGCTCGCCGCGACGCCGGAGCTCGTGCGCAGGCTCGCGAGCGCGCCGCCTCGGCTCGCGCTCGACGCCTCTCGGCTCCGCTCCGTCCAGCTCACGGGCGCAGGCAGCTCCGCGGCGCACGCGCGCTTCGGTGCCGCGCTCCTCGCCGAGCAACTCGCGCTTCCGGCGCGCTTCGTGCCGCTCGACGCATTCCCGCGCGCGGGCGACCCGCAGGGCCTCCTCGTCGTCTTCTCGCAAGCGCTTTCGCCGAACGCCCGCCTCGCGCTCGCCGAGCCGGAGGGCTGGCAGCGCGAGGTGCTCGTGACGGCCGCCGCCGCCTCGCGGGATCCGGCGCGGCGCGCCGCGCTCGAGGCGCTCCGCGCGGCGGGCGTCGTCGTGCTCGACACGGCCGGCGCGGACGAGTTCGGCGCCCTGCTCCGGATCCAGGGACCGCTCGCCGGCTACCTCGCCGCCTTCGCCCTTGCCGAGGCGCTCGGGGCGGTGGCCCCGCCGGAGCTGGCAAAGGTGCCCCTCGCGATGGAGCGCGCGCTCCGGGACGCGACGGAGCGCGCGCCGGGTCTCGCACCCCGTCTGGTCGCGGACGAGCTCCTGCTCCTCGCGAGCGGGAGCCAACGCGAGGCGGCCGAGAACCTGCGCCTCAAGTTCGTGGAGGGGCTGCTCCGCGCCGTGCCGCCCGTCTCCGACCCGCTCGAGATCGCGCACGGCCCGTTCCAGGCGCTCTTCGCGAAGCGCGCCTGCCTGCTCGCGTTCACGCGGCCCGACGCCAAACACGAGGGGGAGCGGCTCGTGCGCCTCCGGCGGATGCTCGATCCCGATCGACACCAGCTGGTGTCGATCGAGGCGTCGCTCCCCGGCTTCCTCGCGATCTTCGAGCACGAGGTCGCGGCTTCCGCGCTCGTGCTCGCCGCGATGGAGCACGCGCGGATCGACCCCGCCGACTGGCCCGGGCGTGGGCGCGACGGCCCGCTCTACGCGCTCGCGCCCGCGCGGCCGCCCCTCGCCGAGCTGACCTGGCCGGAGCTCGCGGACGCGCTCGCCGCGGGCCAGCGCCTCGCCGTGCTGCCGCTCGGCGCCACCGAGCAGCACGGGCCCCACCTGCCCTTCGCGACCGACCGCTGGATCGCAGACGCGCTCGCAGAGCGCTTCTGCGCCCGCGTGCCCGAGGCGGTGCGCCTGCCCGCGCTCGCGCTCGGCGCGTCCGCCGAGCACCTCTCCTTCCCGGGCACGCTGTCACTCGGCGAGGACACGCTCGTCGCCGTGCTCGCGGACCTCGCGCGCTCGCTCGCGCGCCACGGATTCGAGGCGATCTTCTGCTTCTCCGCGCACGGCGGGAACCTCGGCGCGCTCCGCGCGGCCGAGCCCGCGCTCGTGCGGGCCGCGGCGCCGGCGCGCTGGCTCGCGTTCCACGACCACGCCGCGCTCACCGCGCGGCTCCACGCGCTCGCCGAGCGGGCCGGGGTGCCGCGGGCGGCGGCCGGCCACCACGCGGGCGAGCTCGAGGCCTCGATCCTCGCCGCGCTCCGCCCCGCGGCCCTCCGGCGCGACGCGCTCGTGCCAGGCGTTCTCGACGCGCGCACAGACGCGCCCGACCTCTTCTACCCGGATCTTCGGCTCCGCGCTCCGACGGGAACCGTCGGGGATCCTAGACCTGCGAGCGCCGAGCGCGCCGCGCTCTACCTGGACGGCTGGGTCGAGGTGCTGCTCGAGGCGTACGAGGGCGCGAAGAAGCGCCACCAGACGAAGGGCACCGTGAGGCCGTAGTAGAGCTGGTTCGGGACGCAGCGGATGAGCCAACCCGCGTCGACGCCCGCGAGGATCAGCACGTCGCTCGCGACCCAGAGCGCGTAGTAGACGACCGCGTACGCGAGCAGCGCCCGCGCGAAGGAATCGCGCTGGCGGCGCGCGATGACCGCGGCGAGCGCGAGGAACGCGCTCTCGTGCGCGAGCCAGAGCGCCTGCGCGGGGAGCGGGCCGAACGCGGCGCCGAGCGCCTGCGTCGCGAGCCAGGCGAGTACGGGCACCGCCGCGGTCGCGGCGAGCGCCGGGAGGAGCCCCGCGCGGGGCGCTCCGAGGCCGAACACGAGCCACCAGATCCGGAAGTCGCCGACGAGCACGAAGAGGAGCCCGAGCGCCGTGCCGACGCCGCCGCCGCCCAGCGCCTCCGCGACCGGGCCGGCAACCACGGGGTCGGCGAGCGTCTCGAGCGCGAAGAGCGTGCACCACAGGCGCACGAAGGGGGCGGCCTCGGGACGCGCGCCCGGTCCCGGCGGCGGCGCCACGGCCCGCCAGACGAGGAACGCGAAGGGCGCGACCTGGAGCGCGAAGGGGTGCTGCCAGGCGCCGTAGTAGAAATCGTGCCAGGAGCCGAAGCTCAAGGCGGCATCCGCTCCGGCCTGCGTGCGCCGAGCGCGCGCTCGAGCGCCGCGAACACGCCGAGCCTGTCCACGAGGGGATTCATCCAGCCCGTGGCGACGCAGTACGCACGGTCGTGCGCCCCGTGGTGGTGCCGCGCGTGCCCCTCCGGCGAAAGGAGGAAGCCGCGCCGCTGGAGCCAGCGCACGACGCGCGGCGCGCGCTCCGCATGCGCCCAGCGGTGGGCGAGGTTCGAGAGAAAGGCGGTTGCGATCCCCGCCAGCGTGAGCGCGAGGAGCGCCGTGCTCGCGAGGCGGGAGCCGAACGCGGGCGCGAACGGCAGGCACGCCCAGAGGAGCGGCGAGAGTGCGAGCGCGCTGTTGCCCGAGACCTCGAGGAAGCCGTGCCGCACGATCGCGGCGGGGTCGAGATGGTGCGCACGGAAGGGCTGCACGAACGCGGCGCCGAGGCCGGGCGTCGCCTCGTCGAAGTAGCGATCGAAGCACCAGTGCGTGGCGCCGGTCGCGAGATCCGCCGCAGAGACGCCCGCGAGCGCGGCGAGCACGAGGAGCGGCCACCAGGCGAGCGGCGGCACGGCGCCGAGGGACGCGAGCACGAACCCCGCCGAGGCCGCGAAGAGCGCGAGCGAGAAGACGTCGAGCGCGGCGATCCAGCGCGGTCTCCTCGGCGCGGTCATCGCGAGCCTTCGGCCGCGCGGGGGCTAGCCGAAGCTCCCATGCCGGCCGGCCCCGGCGGTGAAGCGCGCCGCGCCCTCCTGCGTTTCCCCGCTCCGGATCACCTCGAGGCCGAGCGCGAGCTCCTGGGCGAGCGCCTCGCGTTCCGCGAGTGCCACGCTCCCGAGCGCCGAGCGGCGGTCGGCGCGCAGGCAGCGCTGCGGGAAGCGCGCGATCTCGGCGGCGAGCGCCTCGGCGGCCGGGCGCGCCTGGCCGTCGGGGACCACGCGATTCGCGAGCCCGATCCGGAGCGCCTCCGCGGCGCCGACCGGCCGGCCCGTCAGGATCAGGTCGAGCGCCACGCCCTCGCCCACGATGCGCGGCAGCCGCACCGTGCCGCCGTCGACGAGCGGCACGCCCCAGCGCCGGCAGAAGACGCCGAACACGGCGCTCTCCTCCACGACGCGGAGATCGCACCAGAGCGCGAGCTCGAGGCCGCCCGCGACGGCGTGACCGGCGACGGCCGCGATCACGGGCTTCGAGAGCGCCATGCGGGTCGGGCCCATCGGGCCGTCCTCGCCGAGCGGCCGCACCGGATTGCCCTTGCCCTCGGCGATCGCCTTCAGGTCGGCCCCTGCGCAGAACGTGCCGCCCTCGCCGAACAGCACGGCGACGCGCGCCTCGGCGTCCGCATCGAAGGCACGGAAGGCCGACGCCAGCTCGCTCGCAGTCGGGCCGTCCACCGCGTTCCGTCGCTCGGGGCGCGACAACACGACGGTCCACACCGCGTCGCGTCGTTCGATGCGCACCGCCATGGCCGCACCGCTACTTCTTCACCGGCCCCGTCGGCACGTCGCGGAACGGCATGCCCTTGTCCATGCGCATCTCGGACGGGAGCCCCAGCACGCGCTCCGCGATGATGTTGCGCAGCACCTCGTCGGTGCCGCCCGCGATGCGGAGCCCCGGCGCGCCGAGGTAGCTCTCCTGCCAGAGGGCCTCCTGCGGCGTGACGGTCGGATCCGCGAGCCCGCCCATGGCGCCCTGCAGCTCCAGTGCGAAGGCCGAGAGCTGCTGCCCGAAGGGCGCGCCCACCGCCTTGCTGATCGAGCCCTCGGGGCCGGGTGTCGCGCCGCGCGAGAGCGCGGAGAGGATGCGGTAGCTCGTGTACTGGAGACCCTTCGAGGTGATGAAGGCGTCGGCGAGCTTCTGCCGCACCGCGCCGTCCTCGATCGCCGGCTTGCCGTTGCGCTTGCATTCACGCGCAAGCCGGAAGATGTCGCGGATGCGGCTCCCGCTCGTGCCCGCGCCGATCGAGACGCGCTCGTTCATCAGCGTGGTGATCGACACCTTCCAGCCCTCGCCGATGCCACCCAGGCGCTGCGGTTCGGGCACGCACACGTCCGTGAAGAACACCTCGTTGAAGCCCGAGCCCCCGTTGATCTGCTTGATCGGGCGGACCTCGACGCCCTTCGCCTTCATGTCCACGATGAAGTAGGTGAGGCCGTCGTGCTTCGGCACGTTCGGATCGGTGCGGACGACGATCATGCCCCAGTCGCAGTACTGGGCGCCGGTGCTCCAGATCTTCTGTCCGTTCAGCACCCAGCCGTCGCCGTCGCGCACCGCGGAGGAGCGGAGCCCGGCGAGGTCGGAGCCCGCTGCCGGCTCGCTGAACAGCTGGCACCAGACCACCTGCCCGCGCGCCATCTCCTTGATGTAACGCTCCTTCTGCTCCTTCGTGCCGTGCGTCATCAGCGTCGGGCCGAGCATGCCGTGGCCGATTCCGTAGATGGCGGGCGGCGTCTTGAAGCGCCCCTCTTCCTGGTTGAAGATCACGTTCTCGAGCCGCCCGAGGCCCTGGCCGCCGTACTCCTTGGGCCAGGTGAGCACCGCCCAGCCGGCGTCGAACTTGGTCGCCTGCCAGCGCTTCGCCCAGTTGATCGCCTCCTTGTCCTCGCGCTCGCCCAGCATGTTCGGCGCGGTCTCGTTCGGGTCGAGCGGCTCGAGGTGCTTCGAGAGGAAATCGCGCGCCTTGGCGCGGAACTCGGCTTCCTGGGGGGTGTCGTCGAAGTTCATGTGCGCTCCTGCGTCGTCGGAAGTGTTCAGTCGGCCGCGAGCTCGCGAGCGCCCTTGGCGCCCCCGAAGCCGCCTGCGTCGAGGTGCGCGACCAGCTTCTCGCGCCACTCGCTCGGCGTGCCCAGCGCGTGCGCCAGCGAGCGCGCGCGGCGATAGAAGAGATGGCAGTCGTATTCCCAGGTGAAGCCGACGCCGCCGTGCATCTGGATCATCTCCTCGCTGGCGAGCGTGAAGGCGTCGCTCGCAGCGACGCGCGTGCTGCACGCGGCGATCGGAAGCTCGTCGTTGCCGTTCGAGAGCGCCCAGGCGGCGAAGTACCCGTTCGAGAGCGCGATCTGGATCTTCGCGTAGACGTCCGCCATCCGGTGCTTCAGCGCCTGGAAGGACGCCACCGGGCGGCCGAACGCGAAGCGACCCATCGTGAAAGCGCGCGTGCCTTCGAGCGCGCGCTCCGCGCCCCCGATCTGCTCGTAGCCCATCAGCACTGCGGCGCGGTCGAGCACGGCGCGTGCGATCGCGGCGCCCTCGCCCTTTGCGCCGAGCCGCTCGGCGCGCGCGCCGTCGAACTCGAGCCGCGCGAGCGGCCGGCTCGGGTCGAAGCTCGCGAGCGGGCTCTTCGAGACGCCTTCGCCCTCGAGGTCGACGAGCGCGAGCGAACAGCCCTTGCCCTCCTTCGCGACCACCACCGCGAAGCTCGCCGAGGCACCGTCGGCGACCGGGAGCTTCGCGCCCGACAGCTTGCTCCCGTCGAACTTCGTCTTCGCGACGCTCGCCGGGTCGAAGTCGCCGAGCCCCTCGGCCAGCGCGAGCGTGCCGATCCACTCGCCCGCGGCGAGCTTCGGCAGGTACTTCTGCTTCTGCGCCTCGCTGCCCGCCTGGAGCACGGCCTCGGTCGCGAGGTACACCGACGACGAGAACGGGATCGGGGCGAGCGTGCGGCCGATCTCCTGGGCGATCAGCACGAGCTCGAGGTGGCCGAGGCCGGCGCCACCGTACACCTCGGGGATCGCGGTACCGAGCCAACCCATCTCCGCGACGCCCTTCCAGAGGGCGGGGTCGTACGGCTTGTTCGCTTCGAGCACGGCGCGACAGGCGGAGAGCGGCGCGTGCTCGGTGAGGTAGTCGCGCGCCGTCTTCTGGACGAACTTCTGCTCTTCAGAGAACTCGAGATTCATGCTTACCCCTGATGGGCCGGAGGATGCGGCATCATACCGCCCCGTTCCGAGCCCGCCGAGGGCCGGCCGTCATGGCCATCTACCGATTGCGCGCAGATCTGGCCTTTCCGCCGACGTCCGACGCGGAGCCTTCCGGGCTGCTCGCGGTCGGCGGCGATCTGTCTCCCGAGCGGCTCCTGCGCGCCTACGCCTCGGGCATCTTCCCGTGGTACGAGGAGCCGCCGATCCTGTGGTTCTCCCCGGATCCGCGCACGCTGCTCGAGCCCGGAGCGCTCCACGTCTCGCGGCGCCTGTTGCGAACGCTCCGCCAGGGCCGCTTCGAGCTACGCCTCGATGGCGCCTTCGGCGAGGTGATCCGGAGCTGCGCGCGCGTGCCGAGGCGCGGCGCCTCGGGCACCTGGATCACGCCCGAGATGATCGAGGCCTACGAGCGCCTCCACGCGCTCGGCTACGCGCACAGCGCCGAGGCCTGGCAGGCGGGCGAGCTCGTCGGCGGCGTCTACGGCGTCTCGCTCGGGAGCGCGTTCTTCGCGGAGTCGATGTTCCACAGCGTGTCCGACGCCTCGAAGGCGGCGCTCACCGCGCTCGTCTGGCAGCTCGAGGCGTGGAGCTTCACGCTCTTCGACTGCCAGCTCGCGTCGCCGCACCTGGCCTCCCTCGGCACGAGCGAATGCCCGCGCGCGCGCTTCGAGCGCCGGCTCGCACGCGCGCTCCGCACGAAGACGCGCCGCGGGGCCTGGGTGCTCGACGCGGAGGGGCTCCGCGCGCGGCTCGAGATCCCGCGCTAGCCGACCCGCCGCCGGTGGCCGGCCCAGTACTTCTCGCGCAGCTCCTTCTTCAGCACCTTGCCGCTCGGATTGCGCGGGAGGGTGGCCGCGAACTCGACGCTCTTCGGCCGCTTGTAGCCGCCGAGCCGCCCCTTGCAGAACTCGAGCAGCTCCTCGGCCGTCACGCTCTCGCCGGCCTTCAGGACCACGATCGCCTTCACGGCCTCGCCGAAGCGCTCGTCGGGCACGCCGATCACGGCGACGTCCGCCACCGCCGGGTGCTGGAAGAGCACATCCTCGACCTCGCGCGGATACACGTTCTCGCCGCCCGAGACGATCATGTCCTTCACGCGGTCCTGGATGAACAGGAAGCCCTCGTCGTCGAGCACGCCGGCGTCGCCGGTGTGCATCCAGCCCCCGCGGAGCGCGTCGGCGCTCGCCTCCGGGAGGTTCCAGTAGCCGCGCATCAGCTGCGGGCCGCGCACAGCGACCTCACCGATGGCGCCGTTCGGAACCGCCTGGTCGTTCTCGTCCACGATGCGCACCTCGGTGCCGAGGAGCGGGCGGCCCGCCGAGAGCAGCAGGTGCGGCTCGCCGCCGAGCGCCCGGCGATGGTCGGCGGGGAACAGGTACGTGGCGGCCGCCGTGGTCTCGGTCATGCCGTAGCCCTGGAGGAAGTCGCAGCCGAACACCTCGATCGCGCGGCGCAGGGTCTGCTCGGAGATGGGCGAGGCGCCGTAGACGATGAGCCGCAGGGCATCGTAGCGGCGCTCGGCGACGTCGGGCACGCCCACCAGGCAGAACTGGATCATGGCCGGTACCAGCATCGCGAAGGCGATTCTGTCCTCCGAGAGCGCCTTCACGACCTCGGCCGGGACGAAGTCGTCCTGGATCCAGAGCGCGCCGCCCATCTGCACCGTGGCGAAGGTCGTGACGGCCGCGGCCGCGTGATAGAGCGGCGCCACGATCAGCGCGCGCTCTCCGGTCTGCGCGCCGAACCCGAGCAGGGCCTGGTGGAGCTGCGCGACGACCGCGCGGTGCGTGAGGACGGCGCCCTTCGGGCGCCCGGTCGTGCCGCTCGTGTACATCTGGTAGGCGTCGTCGTCGGCCGTGATCGCGCGCTCGGGAGCGTGCTCGGGCTGCCCGGCGAGGAAGCGCGCGAGCGGCTCGTAGCCCGCCGGCGCGCCGTCGAGCGACACCCAGCGCTTCACCTCGGCGAGCTCGCCGCGCACCGGCTCGAGCGCCTCGGCGAGGGCCCCCTGCGCGAACAGCACGCGGGCGCCCGCATCGCGCACGATGTAGGACCACTCGGGCGCGGCGAGGCGGTAGTTGAGCGGCACGGGCACCGCGCCTGCCTTGGAGCCGGCATAGTAGAGGAGCGCGAGCTCGATCGAGTTCTTGGAGAGCACCGCGAAGCGCTCGCCGGGCGCGAGGCCGGCGGCGACCAGCGCGTTCGCCATGCGGTTCGCGGTCCCGACGGCCTCGCGATAGGAGAGGCGCCTCCCGCGAAAGAACGCAAAGTCGGCATCCGGGAACTCGCGGGCGCTGTAATCGAGCGTGTCGTGGAGACGCATGGACGCTCCGGGTGGGGCCCTAGTGAGCCTCGCCCAGCGGCCGGCCGATGGCCAACCCGGCGAGCCCGCGGACCTTCGGATCCGTGTGCGCATCGGCCAGCTCGCGGAGCGCCGCCTGTGCCTCCGGTGCGCTCGAGAGGGCGAGCGATGCAACCGCCGTCTCGGGCGCGGGAGCGGGCCAGCCGAGCGCCACCTCGCGGAGGCGCGGCACGGCCTCGCTGCCGAGGGCCGCGGCGAGCTGCGCAGCCTCGTGGCGTACCGCCCGCTCCCGGTCGGAGAACGCGCGCAGGATCGGCTCGAGGGCACGCGCACCGTCCAGCTCCGAGAGGCGGCGGAGCGCGGCGCGGCGCACCTCCGGGGCGGGATCGTTCCCGGCGAGCGCTGTGAGCTGCTGGCGCTCCGCCGCGCCGGCCACGCTCGCCGCGGCGGCGCGCCGCGCAGGCTCCGGATCCGCGAGGAGGCCAGGGAGACGGGCGGCCGGGAGCCCACCCGGGAGGAGCCCCCGCGCGCGGACGAAGCTCGCGGGCGGGCTAGGCGTCTCGGCGAGCGCGCGGTCGAGGCGCGGCGCGAGACCTTCGGGCTGGGCGCGCTCGACCCAGGCCAAGAGCTCGGCCGCGAGCGCGGCGTCCGTGTCGGCGCGCGCGAGCGCACGCAGCGCGAGCTCAGCGCCGCCCGGATCGAGCGGCGCGCCGCCCAGCTGCGCGAGCCGCGCGGCGGCCGAGACCGCCAGCGCGCGTTCGCCCTCGGCGGCGAGCGCGAGCAGGTGACGCTGGCCCGCGGGCCCTGCGCGCTCGGCGGCGGGAAGGGCCAGGTAGTGGGAGAGCTGCTGGGCGCTCCCGAGCGAGGGGCTCCGCAGGAACGCCTGCCCCCGCTGCGCGACGGCGCGGGCGCGGACGTACTCCTGCGGGTCCGGAAAACGCGCGCGCCAGAGCGAGCCGCTCGGGAGCGGCTCGAGCGCGACGAGGATGCGGTCGCCGTCGGTGAAGCGGGGCGCCCGCTGCGCCGAGAGCTCCTCCCACGCAATCGGCACCGGCGCTCCCCGCTTCGCATCGCCGCGGAGGACCGTCTCGACGAGGAGCGTCGCGCGCCAGCCGCGGAGGTCGAGGGTCGCGCGCTCCCGCACCTCTCCCACCAGTGCGAACGGCGCTGCCTCGAGCGCCTCGACGAGACGCAGGCCCTCCGCCGCGGGCGGCGCCCCCGGGCTCTCGGCGGCCGCCACCTGCGCGAGCAGCGCCCACGCGAGCCAGACCTTCCGCATGCGAAGCGTCAGGGGTTCGGAGGCTGGAAGCCCGCCACCCCGTTCACCTCGAGGTAGAGCGCGTTCGCGACGCCGAGCGCCATGGTTCCGATCTCTCCGACGTTGCCGTCGAGCAGATCCGCGAGCGTCGCGTTCGTGGAATCGTCGAGGCTCCGGGGGTAGACCGGGAACAGCGGCGGGCAGACGCCGTCGCTGCCCCTCACCACCACGGCGAACCAGGTGTCCTGCGTGAGGCCCGCGAACGGCACCGTCACCGTCACGTCCTGGCGTTCGCCGCCCGGAACCGAGGGATGAACGTCCACGACCGTGATGTCGAAGTCGTCGCTTACCTCGTCCGTGGTGGCCGGATCGCAGTCGCCCTCCAGCAGCGTGAGGGTCGGCGTGGCGCCGAACAGGTAGGGGGCCCCGACGTTCACCGGCGTCGTCGTCGCGTTCGCGTAGACCTCGATGCGGTCGAACTGCGCCCAGCGCGGGGCCTGTACGCGGATCTCGAGCTGAACCGCGCCATCCGTCGTGGTGGCGTCGGTGCTGCCCGCGAGCGTGAGGTCCGCGATCTGACCTGTGCTCGCCGCGAGCAGCCGGGTCTGGACGTACAGGCCCTGCCCGCCGACCGCGCGGCCTGCGTCCACCGCGTTCGCGACGGCGCCGCCGGAGAGCCCGGGTACTGCGTCGCTCGGCGCGGCGGTCCAGGTGCGCGCGCCCGCCGACTCGAGGTCCACGAACGTGTGCGTGTCGGTGTCGGAGATCGCCGTCGTGCGGAGCCCCTTGTTCAGGTGGTTCATCCAGATCCCGATGCGCTCGTTCAGGAAGTTGTTCTGCTGGTTGCGGTCCGCGCCGTTCCAGAGCTCGAGGGCTGGAAAGTGGTGGAACAGGTTGCCGGCACCGCTCGGCAGGCGTAGAGCCGCGCGCTCCATGGCGTCGAGGCCGTCGCTGATCGGTCCGGCCACCGAGGTGTTGATCTGCATCGGCGCGAAGTGCGAATCGATGTGGTTGACCTGGATCGTGGTGTCGGGAGTCGAGACGTCGCCCGCCGTGGCGAGCGCGTGGATCTGGGCCGGCGTGGCGTTGAACGCGCCGGCGGACGGGAAGTCCTGCCCTGGCGGCGCCGCCTGGCCCCAGTCCGTCGAGCCGCCCGACGGCACACTCGGATCGATCGTGAACGGGTAGCCGTTGAAGTGGCCGTAGTCGAAGGTCGTGATCTCCTCGCCGATCGTCGAGGCGACCCAATTCCCGAGACCGAGCGCCGTGATGGTTGGCGTCAGGTCCGTGTGCACGTGGTGATCGGTCATGATGATGTTCTCGACACCCTCACCCGCGAACTGCGCGACCCGCGGGCCGTCGGCCACGCGCGAGTCGGCCGAGCGGATGCCGTGGACGTGGAAGTCCGAGGACACGAAGCCGGTCGTGTCGAGCACACGCGCAAGCTGGACGCTCACCGACGTCGTGGCGCCCGTCGTGATCGAGAGGGGAGCCGAGTGCATCGAGTACTCGGTGCCGCGACTCACGACGACCTGGTAGCTGCCGGGCTCGACGTCGAACGCCACCTCGCCGTTCGCATCGGCGTAGCCGAAGGCGACGATGCCGAACGGCAGCGCCTCCTTCGGATCCTCGAATTGACCGAGCAACGTGTTGCCGATCAGCGGCACGACCGCCAGGGCCGTGAGAGGCGGGCTCGGGTCGAAGCCGATCACGCTGACGCGCGCGGGGAGCGGCGCCCCGCTCTCGTCCTCGACCTGCGCCTCGAGCCGCCCGGTCGCGGGGAGGTCGATGTTCACGGTATGCGTGTTGTTCGCGACGGCGGTGAAGGTGGTGAAGGTCGGCGTCGCGCCGCCGCCCTGGTAGGGCGTGCCCGCACGCCAGGCGGACACCCGGAAGGTTCCGGCCGCGGTCGCTCCGCTGTAGTTCGGGCAGGGACCCGGGCGCGTCACCAGGGTCGTCTGGAGAAGATTGGGGTTGGCGTTCGGCACGACGGCGACGCGCGATCCGGGAAGCGGGGTCCCGTCGACCGTGACGCAGCCCTGGATGCGGGCCTGTGGGTTGCCCAGCACCGTCGCCTGCATCTCGGCGCCGTTCGCGCCGGAGCCATCGCCGACGCTCAGGTAGCGCGTGAAGCTCCGGTCCTCCCCGGCGTCGACGAAGAACGGCGGATCCCCGCCGAGGATCGCCGCAGCCACGCTCGCGCTGTGGAGGATCACCGTCACGCCACTCTGGGTGAACTGCGTGGAGCCTTGCGTGGGCGGGGGGAGGCTCGGATTCACCGGGCCTGTGGTGTAGCCGTAGTCGACACCCTCGTACTCCCCGTACGCGAAGTGGCTGATCACGCCGAACGCGCTCGTGACGAACTCACCGAGGCGGTTGTTGCGCGCCCACATCTCGAGCTGGCCGCCCGGGTTGTACCAGTCGCCGACCAGCATCATGACCTGCGCACCGCCGAAGTTGCTGACGATCGTCTCCATCTCGAGCCAACGGACGGGCGGCGCCGCCGGGTCGACCTGCGGATCCAGGCGGTACTCCGTGCAGGCATCGACGGTCTGGTCGTTGTCGTCGAGGTTCGGGGGGATGGATTGACCGAAGCCTGCGATCTGGCTCGACGGGTTCACGAAGTCGAGCAGGTCGTCGGGGCCGCACGCGCGCAGGATCGCTGTGGTGCCGTCCTGCCCGTCGTTCACGACCTCCATCGTGGTCGCGTTCACGACGGTCTCGACGTTCAGCATGGGCTGGATCTCGATGAAGTTGTCGTTGCCGGGGTTCGACTTCAGCTCGAGGTCGATCACGTTCCCGCCGAAGCCGCCCACGCTGTACATGTCGCGCAGGCCCTGGAGGTTGGAGCCGACGCCCTGCACGACGAAGCGGACGTGTGAGTTCTCGATCAGCCAGTCGCCCACGCGGCCGTGCGCGAGCGGGCCTTCGATCAGGTCGTCGGGGTCGGTGATCTGGCGCGCGCGGGCCTTCGGCGGCAGGTACGAGAAGTTGCGGGTGGCGCTCGCCGGGAAGCCGTTCGCGAGCACGCAGTTCAAGATGAGGGTGTTGGCGTCCTCGAGGGGGGAGCCGGGCGCCACAGTGGCCTCGAAGACGTTGGGGCCACCGGTGACCGGGATCGGCACGCCGTTGAGGGTGACGCCCGTGTTCGGATCGAAGCTCGCGCCGCCCGGGACCTGGACCTGGATGAAGAGCGTGAAGTCGGAGATGTCGCCGCTGGGCGAGAAGATCTGAGGGCCGGGCGGGGGGCCGCAGCGCGCGGCGAGCGCGAGCACGGACACGACGACCAGCGACAAGAGAGCGAGAGCTCGGGGCACGGGCGGCACCTCCCGGGTGGCGGCCGCCTCACTCTATGCGAGGCCATCACCCCGTGGCAATTCGATTGCGCCGGGGTGAAGCGCTGACTGCGAGTCATGCTGCCCGCGGGGGCCCGGTGCGGGGCGAGTGTCAGAAGCGGATGACGGTCCGCACCCCGCGGCCCTCGTGCATCTGCTCGAAGGCCTCGTTGATGCGCTCGAGCGGGAGCTCGGCCGTGATGAGCTCGTCGATCGCGATCTTCCCGTTCATGTACCAGTCTACGATGCGCGGCACGTCGGTGCGCCCGCGCGCACCACCGAAGGCGCTCCCACGCCAGACCCGGCCCGTGACGAGCTGGAAGGGCCGCGTCGCGATCTCCTCGCCGGCGCCGGCGACGCCGATGATGATCGACTCGCCCCAGCCGCGGTGACAGCACTCGAGCGCCTGGCGCATCGTCTTCACGTTGCCGATGCACTCGAAGGCGTAGTCGGCGCCGCCGTCGGTGAGCGAGACCAGGTGCTGCACCAGGTCGCCGGACACCTCGCGCGGGTTCACGAAGTGCGTCATCCCGAAGCGCTCGGCCAGCGCCTGCTTGGCGGGGTTCACGTCCACGCCCACGATCTGGTCGGCCCCCACCAGGCGGAGCCCCTGGATCACGTTCAGGCCGATGCCGCCGAGACCGAACACCACGCAGCGGGCGCCTGTCTCGACTCGCGCGGTATAGAGCACGGCGCCGATCCCCGTGGTCACGCCGCAGCCGATGTAACAGACCTTCTCGAAGGGTGCGTCCTTGCGGATGCGGGCGACTGCGATCTCGGGCAGCACCGTGTAGTTCGCGAACGTGGACGTTCCCATGTAGTGGGCGACGGGCTTGCCCCGCAGCAAGAAGCGGCTGGTCCCGTCGGGCATGAGCCCCTGGCCTTGCGTGGCGCGGATGGCGGTGCACAGGTTGCTCTTGCCGGAGAGACACGTCTTGCACTGGCGACACTCCGGCGTGTAGAGCGGGATCACGTGGTCGCCCGGCGCGACCGAGGTGACGCCGGGCCCCGTCTCGACCACCACCCCTGCGCCCTCGTGGCCGAGGATGCACGGGAAGCGGCCCTCGGAGTCGCGGCCGGAGAGCGTGTAGGCATCCGTGTGGCAGACGCCCGTGGCCCGGATCTCGACGAGCACCTCGCCGGCCCGGGGCCCCTCGAGGTCCACCTCCTCGATCACCAGGTGCTTCTGGGCCTCGAGCGCCAGCGCCGCGCGCACCTTCATGCCGGACCACCTCCCGAGGTGCCCAACCTAAAGTGGGCGCTGCCGTTCGGCCAGCGCGCGCAGCACGCGCGTCGCCGCCTTCAGCTCGGCGGGAGCCTGCCCCGCGGCGAGCGCGTTCAGGTCCCGCGCCTCCGCGCGGGCGAGCTCGCGGTAGGCGTGCGCCCCCGCCTCGGTCAGCTCGAGGAGCTTGGCGCGCGGCGTGCGGGGATGGCTCCGGCTCCGCACCAGGCCCTCGCGCTCGAGGAGTTCGGCGAGGCGCTGCACGCCCTGGCGGCTGACCGCGCGCAGGCGCGCGATCTCGCTCAGGTGGAGCGGACCGTGAAGGGCGAGCGCGCGCAGGAGGCCCATCCGCCCCTGCGAGACCGGAAGACGCGCCTGCGCCGCGAGCGTGAGCTCGAGCTGGCGCAGCAGCTGGAACAGCGCGGCGCCCGCCTCCGTGTACGCGATCCGCTCGCGTCCGGCCGGGGGCTCGCGCGGCGGGAGCTGGGGCTGGGCCATGCAGCGCACGTTAGGGAGGGACGGACCCATATGTCAACATGTTGCCAGACACGCCTGGCCTGAATGTGTCGTTTACAACTCAGCCTATTGTCCCATCTCAATTTTGGACGCGTCCTACCGAATCGGTTGCTATAGGTGGACATCGCTCCGGGAGGGATGCGTGGCTGATCACAGCTCCGACGTGGATCCGGCCGAGACGGGCGAGTGGCTCGAAGCGCTCGAGTCGGTGTTCCGCAGCGAGGGGATCGAGCGCGGTCACTACCTGCTCGAGCGCTTGATCGACCAGGCGCGCCGCTCGGGCGCGCACCTGCCCTACTCCGCTGCCACCGCGTACGTGAACACCATCCACGTGCGCGACGAGCCGCCGCTGCCGGGCGAGCCGGGGCTCGAGCATCGGATCCGCTCGCTCGTACGCTGGAACGCGCTCGCGATGGTCGTGCAGGCAAACCGCGCGAACGCCGAGCTCGGCGGCCACATCGCCACCTTCGCGAGCGCCGCCACCCTCTACGACGTCGGCTTCAATCACTTCTGGAAGGGCCCCGAGCATCCCGACGGCCCGGATCTCCTCTACATCCAGGGCCACTCGTCGCCCGGGATCTACGCGCGCGGCTTCCTGGAGGGCCGGCTCGGCGAGGAGGACCTGCTGCGCTTCCGCCGCGAGGTCGGCGCGCCCGGGCTCTCGTCGTATCCGCACCCCTGGCTGATGCCCCACTTCTGGCAGTTCCCGACGGTGTCGATGGGGCTCGGCCCGATCCTGGCCATCTTCCAGGCGCGCTTCATGAAGTACCTCGAGCACCGCGGCCTCGCGGCGATGAAGGGGCGCAAGGTCTGGTGCTTCGTCGGCGACGGCGAGATGGACGAGCCCGAGTCGCTGGGCTCGATCGGCCTCGCCGCGCGCGAGGAGCTCGACAACCTGATCTTCGTGGTGAACTGCAACCTGCAGCGCCTCGACGGCCCGGTGCGCGGTAACGGCAAGATCATCCAGGAGCTCGAGGGCACGTTCCGCGGCGCCGGCTGGAACGTGATCAAGGTGATCTGGGGCGACCGCTGGGACCCGCTCCTCGCGAAGGACAAGAAGGGTCTGCTGCTCGAGCGCATGGAGAAGGCGGTGGACGGCGACTACCTCGCCTACCAGGTGCGCGGCGGCGCGTACACGCGCGAGCACTTCTTCGGCACGCACCCCGAGCTGCGCGCGCTGGTCGCGAACCTGACCGACGACGACATCTGGCAGCTGAACCGCGGCGGCCACGACCCCGCGAAGATTCACGCCGCATACCACGCAGCGGTGAACCACCGGGGTCAGCCCACCGTGATCCTCGCCAAGACGGTGAAGGGCTACGGCATGGGCGAGGCCGGCGAGGGCATGAACTTCACGCACCAGCAGAAGAAGTTCGGTGAGGACGCGCTCCGGAAGTTCCGCGACCGCTATCGCATCCCGATCCCCGACGAGAAGATCGGCGAGGTGCCCTTCTACAAGCCGCCGGAGGACAGCCCCGAGCTCTCGTACATGCACGAGCGGCGCCGGGCTCTCGGCGGCTACCTGCCCGCGCGCAGCAGCACGGCGCCCAAGCTCGCGATGCCCGACCTCTCCGTCTTCCGTTCGCTGCTCGAGGGCTCGGCCGACCGCGAGATGTCCACCACGATGGCCTTCGTCCGCATGCTCGGCGCGCTCACGCGCGACAAGCAGATCGGGAAGTACGTGGTGCCGATCGTGCCCGACGAGTCGCGCACCTTCGGCATGGAGGGCCTGTTCCGCCAGCTCGGGATCTACGCCTCGAAGGGTCAGCTCTACGAGCCGGTGGACTCTGACACGATCGCGTACTACCGCGAGGACCGGAGCGGCCAGATCCTCCAGGAGGGGATCAACGAGGCCGGCGCGCTCTCGTCCTTCCTCGCGGCCGGCACATCCTACGCGAATCACGGCCTGCCGATGATCCCGTTCTACATCTTCTACTCGATGTTCGGCTTCCAGCGCGTAGGCGACCTGATCTGGGCGGCCGCCGACTCGCGCACGCGCGGCTTCCTGCTCGGCGGCACCGCCGGCCGCACCACCCTCGCCGGGGAAGGGCTCCAGCACCAGGACGGCCACAGCCACGTGATGGCCGCGAACGTGCCGAACTGCCGCGCCTGGGACCCCGCGTACGCGTACGAGCTCGCGGTGATCCTGCACGACGGGATGCGCCGCATGGTCGTCGAGCAGGAGGACGTCTTCTACTACGTCACCGTGATGAACGAGAACTACGTGCAGCCGGCGCTGCCCGACGGCGCGCGCGACGGGATCCTGCACGGGATGTATCCGGTGCGGCAGGTCGAAGGCGAGCGAGAGCGGGTGCAGCTGCTCGGGAGCGGAACGCTCCTGCGCGAGGCGCTGGCCGCGGCCGATCTCCTCCGCGACGACTTCCAGATCGACGCGGACGTCTGGAGCGTCACGAGCTGGAGCGAGCTGCGCCGCGAGGCCCAGGCGACGGAGCGCTGGAACCTGCTCCACCCGAGCGAGCCGCAGCGCCTCACCTACCTGGAGGAGCGCCTCACCGAGCGGAGCGGTCCCGTGATCGCGGTGAGCGACTGGGTGCGCGCGGTGCCCGAGCAGATCCGTCCGTTCGTCCCGGCGCGCTACCGCACGCTCGGCACCGACGGCTTCGGCCGGTCGGACGGGCGCGAGCGGCTCCGCCACTTCTTCGAGGTGAACCGCTTCTTCATCGCGGTGGCCGCGCTGAAGACGCTCTCGGACGACGGCCGGCTGCCGCCCGCGGCGGTGCGCCAGGCCATCGAGAAGTACGGCATCGACCCCGAGAAGCCCGACCCGACGAGGAGCTAGCCGGTGGCCGAGCGCGTCGAGTTCCATCTTCCCGACATCGGCGACTTCCACGACGTGGACGTGGTCGAGGTACTCGTTGCGCCCGGCCAACGCGTCGAGAAGGAGCAGTCGCTGATCGTGCTCGAGAGCGACAAGGCGACGACGGAGGTGCCGTCGCCCGTCGCCGGCGTGATCGAGGAGCTGCGGGTCCGGGTCGGCGACCAGGTGAACGAGGGCGACCTGATCGCGGTGCTCCGCGCGGAGGCGCCGGCCGAGAGCGCGCCGGCGCGGGCGCCCGCGAAGGCGGCCCCGAAGCCAACACCGGCAGCCGCGAAGCCGGCGCCCAAGTCCGCCGCGCCGCCCGCGGCGCAGCCTACCGAGCGCGAACTCGAGCCGGAGGATGCCCCTGCCGCGCCGCGCGCCGCCGCCGCGCACGCGGGCCCGTCGGTGCGGCGCCTCGCGCGCGAGCTCGGTGTGGACCTCTCGCTCGTCCCCGGCACTGCGCGCAAGGGCCGCATCACGCGCGAGGACGTCCAGGCCTTCGTGAAGGCGTCGCTCTCCCGAGGGAGCGCCGGCGGCGTGCCGATCGCGGGCGTTGCTGTCGCCGCCCCGCTCGACATCGACTTCTCGAAATGGGGGCCGACCGAGCTCCAGCCGCTGAACCGCGTGCGGCGCACCTCGGCCGCCAACCTGCACCGGAGCTGGGTGACGATCCCGCACGTCACGCAGTTCGACGAGGCGGACATCACCGAGCTCGACGTCTTCCGCGCGGCGCAGAAGGAGGAGGCAGCACGCCGCGAGGTGAAGCTCACCTTCCTGCCCTTCGTGGTGAAGGCGGTGACGGCGGCGCTCCGCGAGTTCCCGCACTTCAACGCCTCACTCGATCGCACCGGCGAGAGCCTGATCGTGAAGCGCTACCTCCACATCGGGGTCGCGGTCGATACCGAGAACGGCCTCCTCGTGCCGGTGATCCGCGACGCCGATCGGAAGGGCCTCTTCGAGCTGGCGGCCGAGCTCGAAGACCTCTCGACCCGCGCGCGCAGCCGGCGCCTCCGCCCGAGCGACCTCCAGGGCGGTAGCTTCAGCATCTCGAGCCTGGGCGGGATCGGCGGCACCTTCTTCACGCCGCTCGTGAACCACCCTGAGGTCGCGATCCTCGGCGTCTCGCGGATGGCGTGGAAGCCGGTCTGGAAGGACGGTGCCTTCGTGCCACGCCTGATCCTCCCGCTCTCGCTCTCCTACGACCACCGCGTCATCGACGGCGCCGACGCGGTCCGCTTCACTCGGCGCCTCGCCGAGCTGCTCGGCGACCTGCGCCTGCTCCTGCTCTGAGATCCGACATGGCCTCCCTCGTCGTCCGCGTGCCCGAAATCGGTGAGTTCCACGACGTGGACGTGGTCGAGGTGTTGGTCGCGGTCGGGGACCGCGTCGCGGCCGAGCAGCCGCTGATCGTGATCGAGAGCGAGAAGGCCTCGATGGAGGTGCCTTCGCCCGCCGCCGGCGTGGTGGAGTCGCTCGCCGTCGCAGTGAACGCGAAGGTGAACGAGGGCGAGCCGATCCTGACCCTGCGCGTCGAGGCGGAAGCGAAGCCCGAGGCCACGAGCCCGGGGCGCAAGGCGAGCGAGGAGCGCAAGGAGCGCGCCGCGCCCCCCGCGCCGGCTCCCGCGGCGCGCCCCGCGGTCTCCGTGGGTGAGGCGACGCGCGTCGATCTCCTCGTGCTCGGCGCCGGCCCGGGCGGCTACACCGCGGCGTTCCGCGCGGCCGACCTCGGGCGCTCGGTCGCACTCGTCGAGCGGCATCCGACGCTCGGGGGCGTCTGCCTGAACGTGGGGTGCATCCCGTCGAAGGCGCTGCTCCACATGGCGGAGGTGATCGAGGCGGCGCGCGCGCTCGGCGAGCACGGCGTCGAGTTCGGCAGCCCGAAGCTCGACTTCGAGCGGATCCGCGCCCGCAAGGACGAGGTGGTCGGGACGCTCACGCGCGGCCTCACGCATCTCGCCGAGCAGCGGGGCGTGCAGGTGCTCACCGGCGTCGGCCGCTTCGTGGGACCGCACGAGCTCAGCGTCGCCGGGGAGCGCGGCGAGCGCCGCGTGGCCTTCGAGCAGGTGATTCTCGCGACCGGCTCGCGCAACACGTCGCTCCCGGGCCTGCCCGACGATCCGAGACTCCTGGATTCGACGAGCGCGCTCGAGGTCGAGGGCCCGCCCGGCCGCCTGCTCGTCGTGGGCGGCGGCGTGATCGGCCTCGAGCTCGCCACCGTGTACCTGGCCTTCGGCTGGCGCGTCGTGATCGTCGAGCTCCTCGCGCAGCTCCTCACAGGCACGGACCGCGACCTGGTGCGCCCGCTCGAGAAGCGCCTCCGCGAGCGCTGCGAGCAAATCTGGCTCGAGACCCGCGTGGCCTCGATCGCGCCGGCTGCCGCCGGCCTCGCCGTCACGCTCGAGGGCGCGAACTCCGCCACCGAGACCTTCGATCGCGTGCTCGTGGCCGTGGGACGCCGCCCCAACAGCGACGGCATCGGGCTCGAAGCGCTCGGCGTGAAGCCCGACACGCGCGGCTTCGTTCCCGTCGATGCGCAGCTCCGCACGAACGCGCCGCACGTGTTCGCGATCGGCGACCTCACGGGGCCTCCCCTCCTCGCGCACCGCGCGATGCACCAGGCGAAGGCCGCGGCCGAGGTCGCGGCCGGGCTCGCGGCCGCCTTCGACGCCCGCGCCGTGCCCTCGGTCGCCTACACGGATCCCGAGGTCGCGTGGGTGGGCCTCGGCGAGGCCGAGGCCAAGCGGGCCGGAGTCGCGATCCGGAAGGCTGTCTTCCCGTGGAGCGCGAGCGGGCGCGCGCTCGGGCTCGGGCGGGGCGAGGGCCTCACGAAGCTGCTCTTCGCGGAGGAGGGAGGGCACCTCGTGGGTGCGGGCCTCGTCGGGGCGCACGCCGGCGAGCTCGTGGCGGAGGCCGCGCTCGCGATCGAGCTCGGGGCCGACGCGCACGACCTCGGACTCACCGTGCACCCGCACCCGACGCTCTCGGAGACGCTCGCGCTCGCGGCGGAGGTCGCCGCGGGCACCGTCACCGACCTGCTGCCGCCGCGCGAGCGGAAGCCGAAGGGCTGAGCCGCGCGCGTCAGCCGGCCTCGCGCTCGCGCTCCACTTCCGGCGCGGCGGCTGCGGCCGCCCGCGGCCCGCGCCGGGCTGCGGCGCGCTCGAACACCTCGCAGAACTCCGCCGCGAGCCTCGGCCCCGCCCCCGCGTCTTCGTGCTTGAAGAAGACGAAGGCCTCGTCGAGCTCGCGCGCGCGGATCCGCGCGGCCCAGGCCGCGAGTGCCTCGCGCGGATACGCCTCGCGCCGGAGCCGCACGTACGCCCAGGGCGCGGTCACCAGGAAGTCGGGGGGCTCGGCCTCGGCGTCGTCGTTCACCACCCACGCGAAGGTGCGCGCGCGCAGGCGCTCGAGCACGGCCGGATCGAGCCACGAGGGATGGCGGAACTCGAAGGCGGCGCGCGTGTGCTCGGGGAGGAGCTCGAGGAAGCGGTCGAGCCGGTCGAGGTCGAGCTTCAGGTTCGGCGGGAGCTGGAAAAGGAGCACGCCGAGCCGCGCACCGAGCACCTGGCTCACGTCGAGGAGGTAGCGGGTCTCGTCGCCCGCGTCCTTGAGCCGCTTCTGGTGCGTGATTCGCTGCGACGCCTTCACGGCGAAGCGGAACGCCTCGGGCACCTGCCCCGCCCAGCCCTCGAGCACGCTCCGTTTCGGCATGCGATAGAAGGTGTTGTTGATCTCGACCGCGGGCAGCCGCCCGGCATAGAAGGCGAGCATGTCGGACGCGGGCAGCGTCTCGGGATAGAACGGGCCGCGCCACTCGGCGTAGCTGAAGCCGCTGGTCCCGACCGAAAGGCGCATGCGCTCCCCGCTGCGGGAGCCCAAGAGTGTATCAGGCCCTCGCTCGCGAACCGACCGCCCGGCTCTCGAGCCGGCGGGCGAGACCCTCGAGCAGCCGCACGGCGTCGATCCCGGGGCCGAGCACGGGGCGCAGTGGATCGCCCCGCTTCGCGAGCCGGGCCGCGGCGTTCCCGATGTGGAAGCGCGCCGGCACGAGCCGCTGCGTGACGTCCCGCCAGGCGAGCGGCATCGAGACGGGCGCTCCCGGCCGTGGCCGCACGGAGAAGGGCGCCGCAATCAGCTTGCCGCGTCCGTTCTGCAGGTGATCCACGTAGACTTTGTCGCCGCGTGCGGCGACCGGGCGTGTCACCGTAGCAAGCTCCTGGAGGTCCGCGACGACCGTGCGCGCGATCGCCTCCGCGAGCGAGCGCGCCTCGTCGTGCGACAGGAGCCCGCCGAGCGGGACCATGACGTGGATCCCGTCCTGGCCCGAGGTCTTCACGTAGTTCGCGGCGCCGAGGCCGTCGAGCAGGCCGTGGAGGTGCCGCGCGATCGTCACGACCGTCGCGAACGGCGCCTGCTTCGGGTCGAGGTCGAGGATGAGCCAGTCGGGGCGCTCCAGCGAGCCAACGCGCGCGCTCCAGACGTGGAGCGGGATCGCACCCGAGTTCACCACGTGGAGCAGCGTGCGGAGCTCGTTGCACACGAAGTAGTCGGTGTCGTCGATCGTCTGGCGCCGCACCCAGTCCGGCGTGAACTCCGGCGCGTTCTTCTGGTAGAAGAACTTCCCTTCGATCCCGTCGGGGTAGCGCGTCAGCACGAGCGGACGGTCCTTCAGATAGGGTTCGATCCACGGCCAGATCTGCTCGTAGTACGCCAGCAGGTCACCCTTCGTGTAGCCCTCGACCGGCCAGAACACCTTGTCGAGGCGGGTGAGGCGCAGCTCGGGCTCGGCCTTCTTCCGCGACCCGCCCTCGCTTCCCGGCTCGGGCGCGCTCGCGCGCGGCTGCGGCGCCAGGCACTCGGCCGGCGTCACGTCGTCGCGCAGGCCCAGGAACACGGGGTGGCGCAGCACGCCCGCGCTCGTGACCTCCGTGTACCCGACCTCGCACACGCGCTCGGGCGGGACGAAGCGCGCGCCAGCGGGCCAGCGCGGCGGCCCGCCCGTGAACGCGCGGCGCGGGATGGTGCGCGCCGCGAGCTCCGCCTCGAGCTTCGCGAGGCTCGCGGCGTCGAGGCCCGAACCGACGTTGCCCGCGTAGACCCACGCGCCATCGCGAAGGCCCGCGAGCACGAGCGAGCCGAGCCCCTTCCGCGAGCCCTTCCCCGGCACCGAGCCCGCGATCGCGAGCGTCGCGCTCCGTGCGACCTTCAGCTTGAGCCAGCTCTTCGTGCGCTGGCCCGCCTCGTAACGCGAGTCCGCGCGCTTCGCGACGACGCCTTCGAGGCCGTGCGCGCGAGCCGCCTCGTAGAGCGCGAGGCCGTCCTCCTCCACGTGGTCCGCGAAGCGCACGAAGCCGAGGCGGGGAGCCAGCCGGGCGAGCAGCTCCTTCCGGCGGAGCAGCGGGAGCGCGCGCAGGTCGTGCCCCGCCACGGCCAGTAGATCGAAGGCGAACAGCACGACCGGGATCTCGCGCTGCGCCTGCGCCACGCTCTCGGCGTCGCTCGGTGTGAAGCGCCGCTGGATGCGCTCGAAGGAGCTCCGCCCGAGGGCGTCGAGCGCGACGATCTCCCCGTCGATGAGGGCGCTCGACACCGGCAGGTGTCGGAGAGCCTTCGCTACCTCGGCGTACTGCGCGGTGCGCTCGCCACCGGTGCGGGCAAAGAGGCGGACCTCTTCGCCGTCCTTCTCGGCGAGCACGCGCACGCCGTCGTACTTGAGCTCGAACACCCAGCCCTTGCGGCGGAACGGGCGCCCCTCGGGCGTGGCGAGCATGGGACGGAGCCGCGCGGCGTCGATTACACGCTTCGGCGCGCCGGCTCGGGCCGCGGCCTCCGCGAGCTCGGCGTCGAGGCTCTGCCCGCCGCGGAGCTCCTCGACCGTGAGGCCGGAGAACACCGATGCGGGCTCGGCGACGACGACGTCGGGCTCCGCGGGCGCCGCCCTGCCCTTCGCGAAGAACAGCCAGTCGCGGCCCTCGCCGCGCCGCGTCCGCACCAGCGCGAAGCGCCCGCGCAGCTTGTGGCCTTCGAGCGCGAGGTCGAGCTTCCCCACAGCCAGGCCCTCGGCCGGAGAGCGGCCGTCGAGCGAGCGGTAGCTGCCGCGGTCCCACACGATCATCGCGCCGGCCCCGTAGTTACCCGCCGGGATGACACCCTCGAAGTCCGCGTACTCGAGCGGATGGTCCTCCGTCTGGACGGCGAGTCGCTTTTGCTGCGGGTCGAGGCTCGGGCCCTTCGGGATGGCCCAACTCACGAGCACGCCATCGATCTCGAGGCGCAGGTCGTAGTGAAGAGCACGCGCCGCATGCTGCTGCACGACGAAGGCGCGCGGCGCATCGCGAGGCAGCGCACGCGCCTCGGGCTCCCCGCCGAACGGCTCGGGCGTTCGTCCGGGATCGCGCTTCGAGCGATAGCGGCGCAGATCTCGCATCGGAAAGGCGTATGGTAAGCTCTGTTTCCCCCGATCCGCAGTCTCGAGCTCCCGCGCCCTTCCCCCGCAGAGGTCCTCCATTGGCGGCTCGCGCGACGTCCTCCGGGACGATCTCCTTCGGCCTCGTCTCGATCCCGGTGAAGGTGTACACCGCGACGCGTTCGAAGAGCGTCCACTTCCACATGCTCCACGCCAAGGACAAGTCTCGGCTGAAGCAGCAGTACGTGTGCGCGGCCGACGGGGAGGTGGTCGATCGGAGCGAGACCGTGCGCGGCTACGAGTACGCGCGCGACCAGTACGTGGTGCTGACCGAAGAGGAGCTGAAGGCCCTCGAGACCAAGAGCGACAAGTCGATCGAGATCGAGGAGTTCATCCCCATCGAGAAGGTGGACCCGCTCTACTTCGAGAAGTCGCAGCTGCTCGGGCCCGACAAGGGCGGCCAGAAGGCGTACCGCCTGCTCAACGAGGCGATGCTCACGATGGGCCGTGTCGCCATCGGCCGTTTCCGGACGCGCGGGCGAGAGCAGCTCGTGCTGATCCGACCGATGGGCCGCGGCCTCGTGCTGCACGGCCTGTTCTACGCCGACGAGGTCGCGAGCTTCGGGGACGTGGAGTTCGGCGACGAGGTGCAGCTCCGGGCCGGCGAAGTCGAGCTCGCGCAACAGCTGATCGAGCGCCTCTCGAACGAGCGCTTCGACCCGCAGCGCTTCGAGGACCGCTACCGCCAGGCCGTGCTCGCGGCGGTGGACCAGAAGATCGCGGGCCAGGAGGTCGTGGTCGCGGAGGCGCCGCAACAGCGCGAGCAGATCATCGACCTCGTGGCCGCGCTCAAGCGGAGCCTCGAGGAGCGCCGCGCGTCCGGCGGCGAGGCCACTCGCGTCGCGGGCGCGCGCGATCGCAAGCCTGCCGTCGCCAAGGGCAAGGGAACGGGGTCTGGGGGCGGCCGGCGGCGCGCTTCCCGCTAGCCTCCGGCGCCGGAGGAGCGCCGCGCGCCATGGATCGCCCTCTCTCGACGGCCGAGGTGTCGCACCTGCTCGGCCTCGAGGAGCGGCGGATCCGCGAGTGGGTGCGCGTGGGGCTCTGCCGGCCCGCGCGCCAGGGGCGCAGCTACGCGTTCTCCTTCCAGGATCTCGTGGCGCTCCGCGCCGCGAAGGCGCTACTCGAGGCGAGCGTGCCCGCAGCGCGCATCCGGCGGGCGATCACCGCGCTGGTGCGGGAGCTGCCGGAAGAGCGCCCGCTTTCGGGCCTCCGCATCTACGCGGACGGCCGCGACGTGGCGGTGCGCCACGAAGGCGCGCGCTGGCAGCCGGCGACCGGTCAGACGCTGTTCGACTTCGAGGTGGACCGGCTCGCCGAGCTCGTGGAGCAGGCGAAGAAGGGCCCGGCGCCGGCAGGCGAGACCGACGACGCCGCGCGCGGCCGCGCGGCGTTCGAGGAGGCGCTCGGCCTCGAGGCCCGCGACCCCGCGGCCGCCATGGCCGCGTACCAGCGCGCGCTCGCGCTCGATCCGAGCCTCGCCGACGCGTACGTGAACCTCGGGCGGCTCCAGCACGAGGGGGGAGACGCCCGCGAGGCGGCCCGCCTCTACGACCTCGCGCTCGAGCGGAGCCCGGACGATCCGGTCGTGCACTTCAATCTGGCGCTGGCGCTCGAGGACACGTCGGGCGCCGGGGCGGCAATCAACCACTACGAGCGCGCGCTCGCGCTCGACCCGGACTTCGCGGACGCGCACTACAACGTGGCCGGTCTCTACGAGCAGGCGGGCCGCGGCGCCGACGCGCTCCGCCACTACCGCGCGTACAAGCAGCTCACGGAGGGCTGACGGGCTCGCCCGCGAAGTCCACGTAGATGGGCGACGACCAGGCGCGCTCCGACACCGGCGCGAGACAGTTGTCGCTCGCCGGCGTGCGATAGCCGCCTGCACAGGGGCGCACCGACCGCGGCCGGCCGTCGGCGTCGAACTCGGTGCGCAGGTTCGCCCCGTTGATGGCGGGCGTCTCGGCCTGGAGCGCGCGCACGTAGTAGACGGCGTCGCGCGCCGTGCTCGCGAACTCCTCGTCCTGGAAGCGCGCGACGCAGCCCGCCGGGTCCGGCGGGCACGGCAGGCGCAGCCAGGGATCCTCTATCAACGGTGCCACCGGCTCGTCGGCCGTCCGCTGCGGCCGGATGCGCACGACCTCGATCGCGACGATCGGATGCCGCTCGTCGCCCGGGTGGTAGCACTCGCCCGCGCAGAGCGAGCGCAGCCGCGCCGGCGGGAGCGCAGCGCGTGCCTCGCCCGGACAGCCGGGCTGCTGGACGAACCCCCCCGCCGCCCGCACCTCGAAGCGCGGCGTCTCCGCGAGCGCCACCTCGCTCCCCATCGCCGTCCGTCCCGCCGGCCCGTTCACGAGATCGAACCAGAGCAGGATGCGCGGCCCGCTCGTGCCGTACACCTCGCGGCGCTCGAGCGCCGACCAGATCGCCGCGCGCTCGCGCCCCGCCGCGTGGACCGCGACGATGCCGCCCGGATAGAGGAAGCTCGCCGTGCGCTCGCCGTCGAAGAGCTCGAGCAGGCGGCTCGGCTCGTAGGCGACTGGGCCGGGGCCCTCCGGCGCCCGCAGTACCCAGCGCTCGATGCGCTTCGCGTCCTCCTCCGTCGGCGGACCCCGCTGGTCTGTCATGGCCTCGCGGGCCACCTGCTTGTAGCCAGTGCCGCCGCGCGCGCTGTGCGTGTCCGTGGAGGCGATGAAGCCGAAGCGGAACCGGAACGGGCGACCGGCGGCGTCCTTCTCGTCGGCGCTCGAGAGCGCGGCGGCGTACTGCGCGGTGAGGCGCGGGCGCAGGAACGAGGCGGGCTTGAAGCAGTCGCGGCACTGGTCGCAGTCGAGCCAATCCTCGCTCCGCGTGCCGGGGATCACGCGGTGCGCCTGCGCACCGGCCTCGAGCGCGAGACGCTTCGCCTCCTCGACGCGCGCCTCGCACGCGGCAGGGTCGAGCTCGCCGCAGCGCTCGCGCATCAGCTCGCCCGCGCGCCAGCAGCACGGGAAGACGTCCGCGGTGGGCGAGGGGCAAGTCGGCCCGGCGGCGGCCAGGGCAGCCTCCCGGTACTCCTCCCCGTTCCCGTGCCCGGACATCACCTCGAGCAGACGCTCGCGCGCGGGGTCGTGCTGCGCGCGGCGGAGCTGCGTGCGGAGGTCCGCCGACGGAGGCGCATGGATCCCCCAGGCGAGGCCATGCGGGATCACGAGCGCGGTGAGCCCCCACTCGTCGAGCTTGCGGAAGAGGTCGCCCGGCGTCGCCGCTGACTCGTGGCAGTTGGGCGGAAGATCCCGGCTGGCCACGCCCTCGGGACAGGACGGGACACTCGCCAGCTCGCCGAAGCGGTCTACCAGCCCCGAATACGGCGCCGGCGCGACGACGTGCGCGAGCGCCGACGCAACGCTGAATAGGAACGCCGGCGGGGCGCTGTCGCGCTCCGCCACACGCGAGGCGATCGGGCGGGCGGGCACCGATGCCTCGTCGAGGCCCCGCAGCACGACGTTGCGGTGACCGAAGTGCGTCTCCGCCGTCGGGCCCGTCTGCGTCCACTCCCACCCCAGGAAGGGCACCAGGTCGGGGCGCGGAGCCGCACTCGTGCGCGCGTCGCATTCGCGAATGCTCTCCTTCGTCGCCTCCCAGAGCCTCGGGGTGAGACCCTCGGCGTGATCGTTCAGCGAGAAGAAGTCGAGCCCGGCGCACCAGCGCGCGAAGTCGCAGGCGTCCGCGGGCGGGTGCGCGCCCTCGCCGCCGAGGAGCGGCAGCGCGTAGAGGAAGGCGTCCGGCGAGAAGGTCGTGTGGACGTGGAGGTCGCCGAACAGGATCTGCTTCGGCCCGGGAGCCCCGAGCTCCGCGGCCGCCGCGGCGCGCTCGGCCTCGCGCTCGGCAACGCGCGCGGCGGAGGCGACGGCGGGGGCGACCCGGCCGGCGTCGGGCGCGGCGGGCGAGCACGCGAGACCGCAGGCCACTCCCACGGCAAACGCGCCCGCGCCCTGCCACCGGCTCGACACGCGCGCAGTCTAGAGGGGCGGCGCACACCGCGCCGCGCTTGACGCTCGAGAAGCGCGTGCTTACCCGGGACGGGTCTCGCGTTTCCGGCCCCGCGTTCGGGACGCGAACCAGAAGGAGGCTTCACATGACGCAACTCGATCTGCTTCGGCCCTGGGCCCCCGAGACCTGGGGCAGCTTCGGGGCGCTGCGACGCGAGATGGACGAGCTCTTCGACCGCTTCGGCGTCTTCGCACCCTTCCTGTCGGCGCAAAACGCGTTTCCGGCGGTGAACCTGTACGAGACGGAGGACGCCTACGTCCTCACGGCGGAGGTCCCGGGCGTCGCTCCCGAGGAGCTCGAGATCTCCCTCGAGGGATCGACCGTCACGCTGCGCGGCGAGCGCAAGCACGTGAACGAGGAGGGCGCGAGCGTCCATCGGAGCGAACGCCCGACGGGCGCGTTCCGACGCGCCATCGATCTGCCGGTCCCGATCGATGCGGACAAGGTGGAGGCCGTGCATCGCCACGGCGTGCTCACGCTCCGGCTGCCGAAGGCGCCCGAGCACCGGCCGCGCCAGATCACGGTGAAGGTCGGCTGAGGAAGGAGGAGAGACATGGTGCAAGTACTTCGCAATCCCGTGAAACAACCCGTACGCGAGGAGGGCACGCGCCCGGGTCCGGTGTACCGCCCCGATGCGGACATCCTCGAGCGCGCCGAGGAGTACGTCGTGCTGGTGGACGTCCCGGGCGTCGACGAAGGCGCGGTGCAGGTGCGGTTCGACAAGGACGTGCTCATGATCGAGGCCAGCCCGGCAGACACGCCGGATCCCGTTTGGGCCGCGCGCCACGTGGAGTACCGGCCCGGCGCGTACGCCCGCGAGTTTCGCATCTCGGACGGCATCGACGTGGAGGCGATCCGCGCCTCGCTCAAGCACGGCGTGCTCGAGCTCCACCTGCCCAAGACGGGTCGCCGCCGGCCCCGGACCATCCAGGTAGCGGCCGCGTGATTCGTTCCCCGCGGGAAAACTGCGGGGGGGCGCTTGACCCGGCGGGGCGCGTGTCTGACCTTGCGCGCCTCGCCGGGCTCCGTCCCACGCTGGGACCGCCGGCACCAGAGCCAACGCACGCAGGGAGGCAAACATGAAGGTACGACCGCTGCACGATCGCATCCTCGTCAAGCGGGTCGAGGAGGAGAAGAAGAGCAAGGGCGGGATCATCATCCCGGACACCGCCAAGGAGAAGCCGCAGGAGGGGCGCGTCGCCGCAGTCGGCACCGGCAAGGTGCTCGAAGACGGCACCACCCGGACGCTCGAGGTGAGCAAGGGCGACCGGGTGCTGTTCAGCAAGTACTCCGGCACCGAGGTCCAGATCGACGGTGAGGAGCACTTGATCATCCGCGAGGAAGACGTCCTCGCGATCCTGGAGTAGGAGGAACGATGGCTGCCAAGGAGATCCGTTTTCATCAGGACGCGCGCGAGCGAATCCTGACCGGCGTGAACACGCTCGCGAACGCGGTGCGCGTTACGCTCGGCCCGAAGGGCCGCAACGTGCTGATCGAGAAGAGCTGGGGCTCACCCACGGTCACCAAGGACGGCGTCACCGTCGCCAAGGAGATCGAGCTCGCGGACAAGTTCGAGAACATGGGCGCCCAGATGGTGCGCGAGGTTGCCTCGAAGACCTCCGACGTCGCGGGCGACGGCACCACAACCGCCACCGTGCTGGCCCAAGCGCTCTTCCGCGAGGGCAGCAAGCTCGTCGCCGCCGGCCACAATCCGATGGACCTGAAGCGCGGCATCGACAAGGCCGTGAGCTCGGTGGTCGAGGAGCTGAAGAAGCTCTCCAAGTCCACCCGCGACACGGACGAGATCGCGCAGGTCGGCACGGTGTCCGCCAACGGCGACGAGACGATCGGCAAGATGCTCGCCGAGGCGATGGAGAAGGTCGGCAAGGAGGGCGTGATCACCGTCGAGGAAGCCAAGTCGATGGACTCGACCCTCGAGGTGGTCGAGGGCATGCAGTTCGACCGCGGCTACCTCTCGCCCTACTTCGTGACCGACACCGAGCGCATGGAGGCCGTCCTCGAGGAGCCGCTGCTGCTGCTCCACGAGAAGAAGATCTCGAGCATGAAGGACCTGCTCCCCGTGCTCGAGCAGATCGCGCGCCAGGGCAAGCCGCTCCTGATCGTCGCCGAGGAAGTCGAGGGCGAGGCGCTCGCGACGCTCGTGGTGAACAAGATCCGCGGCACGCTCGCGGTCGCCGCGGTGAAGGCGCCCGGCTTCGGCGACCGCCGGAAGGCGATGCTCGAGGACATGGCGATCCTGACCGGTGGCCAGGTGATCAGCGAGGATCTCGGGCTCAAGCTCGAGAACGTGACGCTGAAGGACCTCGGTCGCGCCAAGAAGGTCGTGGTGGACAAGGACAACACCACGCTCGTGGACGGCGCGGGCGCGAAGAAGGCGATCGAAGGCCGGATCGCCGAGATCCGCGCCCAGATCGAGAAGACCACGAGCGACTACGACAAGGAGAAGCTCCAGGAGCGGCTCGCCAAGCTCGCGGGCGGCGTCGCCGTGATCAAGGTGGGCGCGGCGACCGAAGC
>Ga0187893_10002505_pt1 | contig 40162 bp, 46 predicted proteins | sample MA1701074metaG_FD_139574 | JGI IMG/M metagenome (GOLD analysis project Ga0187893, IMG submission 139574) | White microbial mat communities from a basaltic lava cave in the Kipuka Kanohina Cave System on the Island of Hawaii, USA - MA170107-4 metaG ...
AAGACGTTTATGATCTTCGTGAGTGGGCCGAACGGAACGAGTAGGAATCTGGTGGCAAGTGACACGAGACCGGCAGGATGTCCGACGGGCAACGAGCAGGGCATTCAGGTCACCTTCACCTGCAGCACGCAGAATCAACCCTGCCAGCCAAACGATCCCAGACCGGAGTGCCAGACTCCGCCCAAGCCGCCTCCGGCTGTCGTCAATTTCTGCGATCTTGGCCGCAACCCGGATGGCTCATTCACGCTGACAGTCGGCGGCAGCAACTTCAAGAAGCCGACTGCCACAGTCACAGTCAATGGCAAGACGCCCAAGAAGGTGAAGTTCCAGCAGCAGCAGACCAACGGAACCTTCAACAGGCTGAAGCTCAAAGGCGGGATATGCAGCGCGCTGCCCGGCCCCATCGTCGTCAACAACAACGATGGCGGGGATCCGTCTGTGGCATTCCAGTGCAATGAGGCATGTCCGAATCAACAGTAACCGGAAGAGAGGGGTTCATCCTCTCATCCAAAAAACAGGGAGGGCCTTTCGGCCCTCCTTTTTTATTGCTTTCCTGTCTGTGCGGCTGTCAGATCAGGCAATCGAAAATCACATCCGTCCCAAGCCTTCGAATTCGAACTGAAGAAAATGTCATCACATCACCGAGACGCATTATGCCAAGCTCGCCTATCGCTTCCATTCCCCGCCCGATGATTTTAGGCGCAGTGACGACGATCATCCTATCGACGAGTCGCGCGGAAAGAAGTGATGTGATGAGCGCGGCCCCTCCTTCGACCAGCACAGACCGGATGCCTCGATCAGTGAGCGCGGCGAGCGCATCAATGAGAATTATGCGCCCATTGCCTTCCCTCGGAGCGAATAAAACCGTCGCGCCCGTTCGTTCGATCCTGCGAGCGCGTTTTTGATTCGCGCGCTCGCCTGCGATGATGAGCGTGCCTCGCGCTAATTCGGTTGAAAGGACGTTGGCCGCAAGCGGTATGCGAAGGCGGCTATCGATTACGACCCGCAGAGGATCGCTGCCGCTCGCAAGCCTTACCGTCAAGCGGGGATCATCCTTCAGCACGGTGCCGATTCCAACCATAACCGCGTCGTGATCGCGTCGCATGCGGTGAGCGAATTTCAATGATGCGGGGCTGCTTATCCACTGCGAATCGCCGGTCGAAGTTGCAATGCGACCGTCGAGCGATTGGGCGTACTTCACGGTGATGAACGGTTTCGCTGGTCTGGTTTTTCTCATCCCTCGAAGTTTAGCTTGTCCGTTGTCAGTTGTCAGTCGATGGTTGTTCGCGCGATCAACCGACGATCATTTGCAGACATTCGGATGAGAAGGATAAGATTGGAGCCGAATGATTGTCGAACTGACAAAGGAATTCTCTTTCGAATCGGCGCATCGATTGCCCAACGTCCCCGATGGGCATAAATGCGCGCGACTGCACGGTCACTCGTTCCGATGCGAAATTACGGTACGGGGAGAAGTCGACCCTCACGCGGGATGGTTCATCGATTACGCCGATCTGGTCGATGCGTTCGAGCCTCTGCGCCAGAGACTAGATCACAATTACCTCAACGAAATCGAAGGGCTTGAAAACGCGACGAGCGAAAACCTCGCGCGCTGGATATGGGAGCGACTCGAAGGGCGATTGCCGGGACTCCGCCGCGTCACCATCAGAGAGACCTGCGCCGCCCGATGCGATTACTTAGGCGAGACTCGCTAATGCGGAATGCGGAGTGCCGAATGCGGAATGGAGAAGAATAAAACTGCTCCTTATTCCGAATTCCGCATTCGCAATTCAGCATTTCTTGAGGTTGCAGATTCCGCGCAGGTTGCTGATAATCTCAACCCTAAGCCCCGCAAATCCCGAATAGAGGAAAAACTGTGGCTGCTAAATCCGAAGCTGTCGCTCATCGCGATTTCGTGGAACTCAGCGAAGATGTGTCCGGTTCGCCGCTGTGGAACCGCGACCTTGCGCCGACGACTATAAAAGAGCGCACCTGGTCGACGTATAACATCGCCGCTCTGTGGATAGGAATGTCTGTGGTCATCACCACCTACGCGCTTGCAGGCAGTTTCATCGAACAGGGCATGAACTGGTGGCAGGCTATGCTCACGATCCTGCTCGGCAATACGATAGTTTTGGTCCCGATGATGCTCAACGCCCACGCGGGCACGAAGTATGGCATATCGTTTCCCGTTTTGTGCCGCGCAAGCTTCGGCACTCGCGGGGCGAACATAGCCGCCATTGCCCGCGCGCTGGTCGCCTGCGGATGGTTCGGCATTCAAACGTGGATAGGCGGCAAGGCTCTCGACGGCCTTGCGAAAACGATATGGAGCGGATGGGCCGATATCGCGGGACACGTTTTCATAATGTTCGCTCTGTTCTGGCTCATTCAGGTCGCCGTGATTGTTCGCGGAATCGAAGGCATCAAGCATCTCGAAAGCTGGTCGGCTCCGCTGCTGCTCGTAGGCGGCGCAGTTTTGTTGTGGTGGGCTGCGTATGAAGCCGGAGGATTGGGTCGAGTGCTGAGTTCAGATAGCATCGCAGATATGAGAAGGCTCATAATAGAGTCCGACCCTAATAAAACAATGACGCCGCCCGCGCCCTTCTGGCAGATATTCCCGCCTGCGCTCACGGCCAGCGTCGGATACTGGGCCACGCTGAGTTTGAACATACCTGACTTCACACGCTATGCTCGCAGCCAGCGTTCGCAGGCAGTGGGTCAGGCTCTAGGCCTGCCTCTGACGATGACCGCCTTTGCGTTCATCGGGGTCGCCACGACCTCAGCCACAGTGCTTATCTATGGGAAAGCTATTCCTGATCCGGTAGACCTCGTGAGCAAATTCAACAGTGTCGCTATCGCCCTCTTCGCGACGATTGTAATTTTCGCCGCGCAGATCACGACTAATATGGCTGCGAACGTCGTCTCGCCCTCGAACGATTTTTCCAATCTCAACCCGAAGCGAATTTCTTATGTGGCGGGCGGATTGATAACGGCAGCCATAGGGGTGTTGATGATGCCGTGGTATCTCTACGAAAACGCGCAGGCATACATCTTCACGTGGCTGTTGGGTTATTCGGCTCTGATGGGCGCGATTGGCGGCATTCTCATCTGCGATTACTGGGTGATAAGAAAGCAGCAGCTTTCGCTCAGGGATTTGTTTATGAAGAACGGCATCTACACTTATTCGAATGGGATCAACTGGCGAGCGGTCGCGGCATTCTTCATAGCCGTAGCTCCGGTCGTGCCGGGATTTCTGCGCGCCGCGACGACTCCGGGCGGAGCAGTCGCAAGTCCGAATCTGATGGACACACTCTACACCTACGCATGGTTTGTCACCTTCGCGTTGAGCTTTGCGATTTACTTCGCGCTGATGCGATCAATCAAGAGTGGAGAGGGAACCAGCTTCCGTTGATGACAGCTTTCTATAAAAGATTGTTAGAAGTTGAACTACTATTGTCAGGAGGAGATATGCGATTAACCCCGATCAGTCCGACAAACATTCTCTGCACTCTGTTCGTGAGCCTGTCGCCCTTGATTCTATACGCCCAGCAGGACGCCGCAGAGACGGCGCAGGAAGTTCAGAGTTTTGTCGTGAAATGGTTTCCTCTGATAGTGATCATAGGCTTGGCGATCATCTGCATAGCCCTCGCCGTCGTAGCTATGAATCTTCTTGATATTTTTAAAAGTATTAACAGAGTTTCTGAAAGCATTAACACAGCTTCTGGAAACATTGAAAAACTTCAAGCTTCGATAAGCCTTAATCTTTCGGAAATCAAAAAGGCGCTGGAAGAAAAACAGGGTTAGCGCCTGGTTTCAAACGATGTTTAGCTTCAGGCTGTCTGTGACCTCTATTTTATCAACGCAAGCTGACCCCGTTACCGGGCTGAGAGACTACTTTTGAGGGGGCGCAAGTTTGAGTATACTGAAGCGAGTTCCTGGTATGAAGAATGGAGGCACTAGACATGGCCAATCACATGACAGAACCTACAGAAGATCAACGAGAGACTCTCGCCGAGTTGCAAAAGCTCGCAGAAGCACAAGGAGTAAAGCCGCTTGATGAGAAAACATTGCGCGCTATGGCCGGTGTGTGGCCGGAAGATGAAAGCGTTGATGAGTTTCTCGCCGCAAGAGAAAAATGGCGACGCGAAGCGCAAAGCAGGGAGTTGCCTTGATGCCCGGCATTGCAGTCGACACGGACGTGTTATCGTTCATCTTCAAGGGTGACACGCGAGCGGATTTGTATCATCCTCATATATCAGGCAAGCTGGCGGTGATATCTTTTATGACACTTGCTGAAATGCGGCAATGGGCTTTGCTTCGCAACTGGGGCAGCGCCAGACGCGCACAACTGGAATCTTTTCTGCGCACATTCATCATATTTCAATCCGACGACCGTCTCTGCACAAAATGGGCAGAAGCGACAACGAGCGCGCACCGCAACGGACACCCAATCGATAGCGCTGATGCCTGGATAGCGGCAACCGCATTGCTGTTTCAGGTTCCGCTCATCGCTCACAACAAAAGGCATTACATCGGCGTTGACGGTCTTCAAATAATTTCTGAAGGTGCCTGAACGCGATTCGACAAAAACTATAAAAACCATGAAATCATCTCCGCAAAAATCATCACTCATCGCCGCTATTCTCCTCGTCTGCGCATCGACCGGGCAGGCGCAGATTCAGGTCAAGCCCATGTCGGCTCCCGCGCGCCTGATCGCAGACCTCAAAAGCAAAGACCATTCTGTGAGGCGCGCAGCGGCTGACGCTCTGGGCAGTATGCGCGCACGCGATTCAGTGCGTCCGCTTATTCAATTGCTGCTCGACAAAAACGCCGCGGTGCGCGAGGCTGCCGCTTTTGCCTTGGGGATGATGACTGACCCGCGCGCGGTCGAGCCTCTGCTCGGCGCGTTGTCGGATAAGGACGATGAGGTGCGATCTTCAGCCGCGTTCGCTTTGGGAATGATAGGCGAGCGACGAGCCATTCGCGCGCTCTCGAATGCGCTCGATGACTCATCCATTGCGGTGCGGTCTTCGGCGCTCGTCGGTCTCGGATTGATGCATGATATAGAAGGCATGGAAGAATTCATCTCTATGCTCGATGATCCTTCAGTCGATGTGCGCTACGATGCGGTCTGGTCGATAGGGCAGATCGATGACCCGGAAGCAATCGATCACCTCTACGCCGCGCTGGTCAATCTCGACCTCTCACGCATCGATGACTCGCTGCTTGAAGCCTACAGCCAGACGGTGCAGAATTCGCTCACGCGACTCAAGGCGCGAAAAGAGATCATCACTCGTCGTCGCCGCGCGACTTCTTCGATTGCCCCGATAGATGTGGAAAACAAAGTATCGCGCCCCGCCGCTATCAATCAGTCGGTGCAGGCAGCGCTGACCGAGAGAGCCATTCGCGCTCAGGTGAAAGGCTCGGTCGGTCTGCGCGTGCTGGTCGGCGCAGAAGGCTACGCGGTGCGAGCTTATGTCACCCGCAGACTCGGATACGGACTCGATCAGCGCGCTATGGAAGCCGTGCTTCAATATCGCTTCGACCCGGAGCTCCGCGACGGTCTCCCGCAGACGACATGGATGAACATGGAAGTGAAATTTTAGGTGACAGGGTACGGAGAATCGCGTTCCCTGTCACATATAAGGAGCAAATTATGGCAAGAATTGTGAGATGCGGTTTGATTCAGGCGACGAATGCCTGCTCGACTGAAGAGTCGATTGAAAAGATCAAGCAGGCTAACCTTGAAAAAAATCTGAAGTTCATCTCCGAGGCAGCCTCCGAGGGAGTGCAGATGATCTGCATGCAGGAGGTCTTCACCACGCCTTATTTTTGCGCCGAACAGCAGACACGATGGTACGAAGCGGTCGAGAAAATTCCCGACGGGCCGACTGTAAGGGTCATGCAGGAAGCGGCGCGCGATTTTGGCATCGTCATCATCGTGCCAATCTACGAAGAGGAAATCACCGGCATCTATTACAACACGGCTGCCGTCATCGATGCCGATGGTCGCTATCTCGGCAAGTATCGCAAGAATCACATACCGCACGTCGCGCCCGGTTTCTGGGAGAAATTTTATTTCCGCCCCGGCAATCTCGGCTATCCGACCTTCGAAACCGCGTTTGCGCGCATAGGCGTCTACATCTGCTATGATCGCCATTTTCCCGAAGGCGCGCGAGCATTGGGCCTCAACGGCGCGGAGATAGTTTTCAATCCATCAGCGACGGTCGCGGGACTGAGCGAATATCTGTGGGAGCTTGAGCAGCCCGCGCACGCAGTCGCCAACGGTTATTTCATAGGCGCGATCAATCGCGTGGGCCACGAACAGCCGTGGGACATAGGCGAGTTTTACGGCAAGAGTTACTTCTGCAATCCGCGAGGCAAGATCATCGCTCAGGCATCGCGCGACAAGGATGAGCTTGTAATTGCCGATCTCAATTTGGATGAGATTCGAGAAGTGCGAAACACCTGGCAATTCTTCCGCGACCGCAGACCCGAATCCTACAGTGATTTAGTCAAAGAATGAAAGGGAGATGACAGTTTTCAGTTTTCAGTTTTCAGTTGCGGCCATTGAAGTCAGCCATTCATGTTCAGCGATTGACTGCAAAGACTATGTGATTATCTGCGGCACCGGTGGCAACTGAAAACTGAAAACTGAAAACTGAAAACTGCTTTATGGAATTCGCTATAACTTTCAAACCCGACATGTCGCACTCACGCCTCATTGCGCTCACGCGACAGGCCGAAGCGGCAGGCTTCAGCTACGGATGGATATTCGATTCGCACGTTTTATGGCAGGAGCCTTATCCGCTGCTGGCCTTGATGGCTGCAAACACCGAGCGCATGAGACTGGGAACCTGCGTGACGAACCCGGCTGTGCGCGATGCAACGGTGACGGCCAGTCTGCTTGCCACGCTCAATCAGATATCAAACGGGCGCATGGATTTGGGCATAGGCCGGGGCGATAGTTCGCGCCGCGTGATGGGTAAAAAGCCGACGACTCTGGCGCGCCTGGAAGAAGCCGTCGAGGTCGTGCGCGATCTGTGCGCGGGAAAAAAGATCGTCTACGAAGAGAGAGAAATCCAGATGGCGTGGACTGACACCGCGCCGCCCGTGTGGATAGCAGGCTATGGCCCTAAGGCTTTGAGGTGCGCGGGTCGCGTGGGCGATGGAGTGGTGCTGCAATTCGCCGATCCTCATTTGATCAAATGGTGTTTAGGATTCGTGCGCGAAGGGGCGGAAGAAGCGGGACGCGACTTTTCAAAGATTCGCGTGATGAGCGCGGCTCCCGTTTGGGTATCGGATGATTTGGAGAAAGCGCGCGACCATGTGCGATGGTTTCCTGCTCTCGTGTCGAATCACGTCGTCGATCTCGTATCGCGCTACAAGCCTGAAGAACTGCCCGAAGAACTTACGGCCTACGTCCGCGACCGCAAAGGCTATGACTATCTGCATCATGCCGAGGTAGGAAGTTCCAATGCTGAGTTTGTGACGGATGAGATAGTTGATCGCTTCGCCATCGTCGGCACGGCTGAAGAGCACATTCGTCGTCTGCGCGAGCTTATCGCGGTCGGCGTGACTCAATTCAATATTTATCTGATGAGCGGCGACGAGGAAGATACGGTCGAAGTCTACGGGCGCGAAATCGTGCCTGAGTTTTTACAGGATTGATAAAGAGCAGCATGTAAATCCTGTCTGATCCTGTTAACCCTGTCTGTTTTTCACTGCAGAGATGCGGAGTCTGCGGTAATCCGCAAACCATGTGCCTTCTCGATAAAGCGCGGGTCTCAATCGCTCCTCGACTTCAAGAATGATTTCTTCGTGAAGTTCAAGTGGAGCGATGCCTATGAATTTATCTCCGAACATCTCTATCCAGTTTCGCAACCCCCGGTCGCCTTCATCAAGCGGAGTGGGGCGATCAAAGTGCATCGCATAGGTCACGCGGAAACCCTGACGTTCGAGCAGAGTCGCGTACTCGCCTATGGAGGGAAAAAAGAGCAGCGAGGATTCTTCCAACGGTTCCATTCCGCGAGCGGCTACGGCATTGTTTATAGCCGCGTGAAGGGCTTCGAGGTTTCCCTTCCCTCCCATCTCGGCGACGAAGCGGCCTGATAGTTTGAGCGCGTCCCACACCGAGCGAATGACCGACGCAGGCTTTTTCATCCAGTGAAGCGCGGCATTCGAGAACACAGCGTCGAAGGGCTCGTCGACATGAAAATCATTCCCGTCCGCGATTTCGAATCTGATGTCAGGATAAAGTTTTCGCGCTTCTTCGATCATCGCCCGTGAGTGATCGATACCCGTGACATCAGCGCCGACCGAGGCGATTTTTTTCGTGAGGTGTCCCGTGCCGCAGCCCAAATCGAGTATGCGCTCGCCCGCCTCGGGCGCGAGCAGTTCTATAACTCCCGCAGCATACTTCCACACGAATGAATGCTTGCCGTCGTAAAGCGAAGTGTCCCACTGCTTGTTTTCATCCGCCTGATCGTCTGGCGATAAAGGACGGCTCATTCTACAAACCTCCGGCGACTTCGAGCACCTGGCCTGAGACGTAATTCGATAAGGGTGAAGCGAAAAACAGTATCGCGCCTGCGGCTTCTTCCGGTGTGCCTCCGCGACCCATGGGTATGAGAGGCGTGGTGCGCTCAAGTCTTTCAGACGGGATGCCGACGGCTATCTCAGCCGCGCCGCGCCGGATGGTTTCGCCTCTCTCCTTAGCCTGAGTCAAACGGGTATCGATACGACCGAAGGCGACACAGTTGACCTGAATGTTGAATCGGCCCCACTCTCTGGCCATAGTTCGGGTCAATCCGACCACGCCCGCTTTGCCTGCCGAATAATTCGCCTGCCCGGCGTTGCCGCGCGTGCCTGAAGTCGAACTGATATTTATGATCTTGCGTGATCGGGCTTCGCCATAAGCGGCCTGTTCCTGTTTGGCTCTGTCGCGCAGAAAACCGGCTGCCGCACGAATCATCCGAAACGGCGCGGTCAGATGCACAGCCAGTATGGCTTCCCATTGCTCATCGGTCATCTTGTGAATCACCGCGTCCCAGGTGTAGCCCGCGTTGTTTACGATGATATCCAATCCTCCGAATTTCTGAAGTGCGGTTTCGACGAGAGCCTGCGGAAAATCAGGATCGGTCACGTCGCCCGCGACGCTTGCCGCATGGCCCCCCGCCCTGTGAATGGCTCCCACAGCCTCACTGGCGGGTTCTGCATCTATGTCGCTTATGACGACTCGCGCGCCGTGACGCGCGAACAACTCTGCTGTCGCGCGTCCGATCCCGCGACCCGCTCCGGTAATTATCGCTGTCTTTCCTTCGAGAAGTCCGCTCATTGCTCGGCTCCTTTGAAAAAGTGGCGCAAGACGAACTTGCGCAGCTTCAATGCGCATACTTTCGGGGCGCGCAATCTGACAGATTGCGCCACGCGAATTTCGATTTTTTTTGCGCCGCCGAGTTTATCACAAATCAATGCTCTTGCGCATTGCCGCTCCTAGCATTAACCTGTCATCTCATCATTGAAGAGAGGTCACTGGAATGAAAGGAATCGTACTTGCCGGAGGGCTTGGCACAAGGCTCGGTCATCTCACGCGCATACATAACAAACATCTGCTGCCAGTTTACGATCAGCCGATGATCCACTACCCAATCCGCACTCTGGTCGAAGCGGGGATCAACGACATCATGATCGTCACGGGCGGCAACAGCGCGGGCGATTTTTTGAAACTCCTTCGCAACGGCACTGAGTTCGGACTCCGTCATCTCAACTATGCTTATCAGGAAGGCGAAGGCGGGATAGCAGCGGCTCTTTCGCTGGCGGAAGAATTCGCTGACGCCGGCCCTGTATGCGTAGTGCTGGGCGACAATATTCTGGAGAAGAACATCTCGACTTACGTGAGAAAGTTTCGACATCAGGGCGCGGGCGCAAAGATTTTGTTGAGCGAAGTGCCTGACCCGCAGCGATTTGGCGTGCCGGTGTTCGAGGGCGAGCGAATCGTTCGAGTCGAAGAGAAACCCGCCCAACCGAAATCGCCCTTTGCCGTCATCGGAGTTTATATGTACGACTCGCGCGTGTTCGAGATAATAAAAACGCTCAAGCCCAGCGGTCGCGGCGAGCTTGAAATCACCGATGTCAACAATGCCTACATCGAAACGGGCGAGATGAGTTGGGATGCAATCGAAGGGTGGTGGACGGATGCTGGCACGTTCGAAAGCCTGTTGAAAGCTTCGAATCTCATAGCCCGACTGCGTGCTGAAGAATCAACGCGCAATGCGAAGGCTGGCGATTGATTTGGGAATCTCAAATCCCGCTCAACTGAAATTCAAACGCGCAAGCTGACGGCTTGCTTCAATCGGCCAGACCATCAGCGCGAACGGCGGTATGTACGGCTGACCCGAATGGGGGGTACACTCCAGGCGATTTTGGGAGTATACTGGGCAGGCAATAAAGAACATCCGATCAGTGGAGGTGCCTATGTCCAGAAAAGTTCAGGACGTCATCAGCAAAAGAAAAGAGGTTTACTCGATCTCGAATCAGGTAACTGTCGCCGAAGCTGCGCGATATCTGAAGGATCGAGCCATACGCGCGACAGGGGTGACCAATCTGTCGGGCAGGATCATAGGGGTCGTTTCTCAGAGCGATATTTCCGACAAGGTAGTTGCTGAAAATTATCGCCCGTCGGAAGTGAAGGTTCAGGACATCTCCAGCACTAACCTGATAAAGGTCGCGCCCGAAGTAGATGTTGAAACGGCCATGCAGATTATGAGCGATAACGGCGTGTATCATCTGGTGGTCGAAGACGCGGAGGGCGATTATCGGGGATTGATCTCCATACGCGACCTTATCGCCGTCGAAGCCGAAGAGGAAAAAGAGCGCGCCGAACTCTACAAAGGTTACGCTTTTCCGAGCTACTGAGCCGCCTTCGGCGGTTTTGTAATTTGCCAGCGACGACACTGCTAATTCCGCAGAACAGTTTTATACTGTTTGCGCCAAGGAATTAATATGGCTCGATAAGGTTGAGTTGTGCGAATCTCTACTAGAAAAGTGTTTGAGTAAGGAAGAGCCAATGGTTAAGTACACAGTAGAACATTCCTGGATAACTTATCGCTGGACGTTCGATACCATTCTACTTGGGCTGCCAGTTCCAGGTACGCCAGCGTTCTCAACGCTTTGTCGCGAGTTGCGACCCTATGGTATTTCGCCGACCGAAATCTCTCTAGAAACTCCTTCTGCTTTTCTTTCCGATGTGTTGTATCGAATAACCCTGCTTGATCGTCGTGTAATATTGCGAATTTCGTATAGCGGGTTTGAAATGCTTGTTGATCCATTAATTCAGGGAGACGAGGAATTGCTCGTCAAGATTCTTGATTCTGTCTTTAGCGTTCTTGGAGAAATCGACGCCAACGTCAATTCAGGTAAGGCAGAGGTTACTTTATATTCGCACATGACTTTGTTAACAACGGAAGTGGATACGTTCTTGCGCAAACACCTTCCTGAAACCAATACTGAATCAAATCTTATCCCTGAAGCGTTTGGTTATAGTATCAAGCCAAGCGACACTTCAGATATGAGCGAAGCACGGCTGGTTATCCTGAAATCTGAGCGGTATAACAATGCCATCTTCGTCAATTTTTCATTTACATATATAGCATCTGAGAAGCCTGCCCAAACAAGCGAACGGGTAAGTCGTGATAGTGAACGGGCGCTCGCTCTGATTGGCCTGAACCAGAGTCAAATAGGCAAAGAGGAGAATCCTTTATGACGGAAAATAATTGGCTGCTCTCTTCGATTTCGGACAAACGTCAGGAAAGCGCAAAGCCTATAGGCGTCGCTTATTCGGCACAGCGACCAGCTTTATCAGGCGTTCGGCCCGAATTAAAAGGCGCGTTCACCAGTGGACAGTTCCTATTCTCGATTCACGGTCTTCCATCAGGAGAGGAATTACAGAGAGCGTTCACCAGCAGGCAGTCAGAATCTATTGAGCATCTCTGGAGCGACCGACTGTCGCGCAATGTAGCGATCTTTGAAAAATCGAATCGGGTTATTATCAACGACCAAGGTGTATTCATTCCGCAAGAAATGCTTGGCCAAAATGTCGAAGTCAGCCACAAAAGAGAGCAACTTCCGGGCGGGGGGATTCGTGTCGTTGTATCTGCTTATCCGCGTAATAAGCTAGTTCGACCTCCCCGGCACGTCGCTCCTATAGACTGTTCGCGCGAATTGCAATGGCTGAAAGAGCATCGCCAGGAATATATGGGACAATGGGTAGCCCTCGATGGAGATCGGCTGGTTGCTCATGGAATGAACGGGCGCGAAGTTTATGACGAAGCTCGTCAATTGGGAGTCGAAGTCCCTGCGCTTGTAAAGATCGATCCCTCGGACGATCTGCCCTTCGGAGGATGGTAAGTTTGGCATATCCTCTCATCTTCAATTTCATGCATGAATACGACACCGAGGCTGTTGGCATCACAATACCAGTAGGATTGATAGTCGGCCAAAAGCAAGTATTGATTCCTAATGCAAAGTTAGACACAGGAGCTTCCTTTTGCATATTTCAACGAGTCTACGGCGAGTCATTAGGACTCGATATTGAAAAGGGAGAAAAGGAGACCATCTCCACACCGATGGGCATTTTCTCTGCCTATGGGCATGAAGTATTGCTTTTCGCGCTCGGTCTTCAACTTGATGCGATGGTTTATTTTACAACTATGCAGGGCTTCAACCGAAACGTACTCGGTCGGCACGGATGGCTGCAACAATTGAGGGTAGCCATTATCGATTACGATGGAAAACTTTTCGTCAGCAGATATGAGGATGAGAATTGAATCGCCTCTCTTCACTCATGCCTGAGCGCGGCGATGGGGTCGAGGCGCGCGGCTTTGACCGCGGGCCACAGGCCGAAAACCATACCCACTGTCACCGATCCGAAAAATCCGAAGGCCGCCGCCCACACTGGTATCTTCATCGATAGCGCAGGCACAAGACTCGACACCGCCCACGACATAAACCACCCGAACAGCAAACCCGCTATCCCGCCCATGCCCGTCAGCGCTATCGCTTCCGTGAGAAACTGCCAGATGATATCGCTGCGCTTCGCGCCTACGGCCTTGCGTATTCCTATCTCTTTAGTCCGCTCGGTTACGGCCACGAGCATTATGTTCATCACGCCAACGCCGCCTACCATGAACGCAATGGAAGAAATTATCATCATCACGCCGAACACTGCGCTCACTATATCGTCGAACGTAGAGATGAAACTTTCAGGCGTGCCTATCTCGAAGTCGTTGTCCTTGTGAAGAGGCACGTTGCGCCGTTGACGCAGTATCTGTTCCAGTTGAGCGATCCCTTCTTTCATCCGTCCTTCGTGGGTTCGCATGATGATGAAGTGATCTTTGATGTTCGGGTACATCTTTCGAAAAGTCCAGTAGGGAATATATACGTTGTTGTCGTCCTGATTTTCCGACCCGAACGGGCCTGCTTTCAGTTTCGAAGCAGCGCCGACGACCGTAAATTCCTGCCCGCCCACGTTTATCACTTTTCCCACAGGGTCTTCAGCCGGGAAGAGAGCTTCGGTGACATTGAATCCGAGAGCGCACACATATGCGCGATGCTGCGTCTCGATCTCGTTGATGAATCGGCCCGCGTCCAGTTTCAGATTCATCACAAGCTCGCCGACAGGGAACGTGCCTATCACCTGCGAGCGCGACATCACACGGTCGCGATACTTCACTTCAGGAGGAATCGGCGGCATCCCTCCCATATCTTCGGGAATGCTCGATGCCAGTCCCGGATAGACATACTCGACTGCGGGCGCGCCTTCCTGAACCGCTATGGCATCTTCGTAAGTAAGCGGCTTGCGATTCAGCACTTCGGGCGAGAGCTTGCCCGTAGGAATGAATGGCCATCGCCAGACATAGACATTCCGAGTGCCGAAGCTTTCGGCGTTATCAAGCACCGTTTGACGAAACCCGTTCAAAACGGCGGCCATCGCCACGATGACTAAAACACCTATGAAGACGCCGAGTATCGTGAGAGAGGCGCGAAACTTGTGCGCCACCAGCGTCTCCATGGCAAGCGTCGTATTCTCTTTTATGCTAGACCAGTTCATGTTCAGATGTTCGATGTCAGAGGTTAGAGGTTAGTGGATACGAAGCGTGCAATAGCCTTTCAGCGTCCGCTAACATCTAACATCTATCCTCTGACATCTACTCGGCGCGAAGCGCTTCAATCGGATCCAATTTTCCCGCGCGCCGAGCCGGATAGAGACCGAAAAATACTCCGATGATCGTCGATAGCACGAACGCCAGAATCGGCGCCCAGAGCGGAAACGAAGACGGAAGCGGAGTGAAGCTCGAAATGAGCCACGAGATTCCGTAAGCCATCACGACTCCGCCCATTCCTCCCGCGCAGCACAGCACGACGGATTCGACCAGGAATTGATTTATGACATCCTGCTGGCGCGCGCCTACGGCCTTGCGTATTCCTATCTCTTTCGTGCGCTCGACGACCGACACGAGCATGATGTTCATTATTACTATGCCGCCGACTACGAGCGATATGCCGACGACGAAAAGAGAGACCGAAAAAATTATTCGCGTCAGACTGTTGAACAATTCGTTCACGCCTTCCGATGTTATGAGTCCGAAATCGTCTTCGGCATGATAATCGAGTTTATGACGATTGCGCATCACCAGTCGAGCCTGATCTTCGGCTCTCTGCATCTCGCCCTGTCGGGCTTTGATCGAGATGTTGACTGAGCGGCGCGCGCCATAAATTTTCTGAAAAGTCGAAAACGGCACCTTCACATAATTGTCCTGTGAGAATCCGAAAACGGTTCCGCGCTTCTCTCCCACTCCCACGATAGTGAACCAGTGATCCCCGACCTGAAGGTCTTTGCCTATCGGGTCAGCGCCTGGAAAAAGCTTCTCGGCGACTTCGGATCCTATGACGGTGACGAATCGCGAATGATCCTCTTCCCAATCCGTGAGGCTGCGCCCGTATTCGACGTGTTTGCCTTCGATCTCCATTATGTTCGGCGTCATCCCGCCCATATCGATCTGTTCGAGCGATCTGTTCTGGTAGCGCACGCGCACTTCTTTGTGCGTTTCGACTCCGACCTGATCGCACGACGCGCACTGGCGGCGAATCGATTCGGCATCTTCGCTGTGAACTTCGGGATTGCGCTTGAGCATCTCGATGAACTTGTCGAAGTTCGTCGTGATGGGAAACTGAGTGATGACGAAAGTGTTCGGCCCGAAGTTCGACACCTTTTGTTTCCAGTAGATGTCCAGCCCGTTGATGATCGAGATGACCGAGATGATCGAAGTGATTCCGATGATGATGCCGAGCAGGGTGAGAAACGAGCGCAGCTTGTTGGCGCGCAGAGAATCCATCGCCACGCTGACGTATTCGAAAAATCCGGCTGTCCCGTGATGACGTTCGCCCGTCGCATCAACGGCCAGATTATTCAAGGGTGTGGTGGAAGCGGCCATCTCTTTTGTTATAACTGCTCGAAGTGAGCCGGTCAAACCTATAAATTTCCTCTTCTCGCGCGCGCGAAGCAGCTTTACAATCCCGGCCCTTTTTCTTTATCCTGCGAGCGCGAAAGCAGACGCCGGGATCAGGGGTTTCTGACGCTTCTTCAAAAGAAGCGTCTCAATGTCAACGGCAGAACAGAAGATAATGTTGCAGACTGTATTCAAACGCGACTCAGGTATTCTGACTTCTGACTTCTGACTTCTGAGTCCTTCACACAGGGAGCCTTTATGAACATCGTCACTGGACTTAAAGCTGCTGTCGCTTCTACACCTGAGAAGACAGCGATCACCTGTGGCAATGTGCGTTTGTCTTTCACCGAGCTTGATGAGCGAGTGAATCGTCTCTCAAGCGCGCTGGCCTCGATGGGGATAAAACACGGCGACCGCGTGGCGATACTCGCTTTCAACTGCCATCGCTTTCTGGAATATTATTTCGCCGTCCCGCAACTCGGCGCAGCCGTCGTGCCGATAAATTTCCGCATACCCGCAGCGGAGGTCAAATACATTCTCGATCACTCGGAATCGCGCGCCCTGTTCGTCGACCGCGCGCTCCTGCCATTGATCGAAGCAGTTCGGCAAGAACTCGATACGGTCGAGCATTTCATCTTTCTCGACGACGACGCGCCTGAAGGGTTCATCGCTTATGAAGAAATGCTTGCCAAAGCCTCGCCCGCATTCGACGCGCCCGAAGTTAAAGAGGACGATTTGCTCGGACTCTTCTACACTTCAGGCACGACGGGCGAACCCAAGGGCGTTATGCTCACGCACCGGAACATGATGGCCAACATACGGCACTCCGAGCCGTATCGCCGACACGAACCTGACGATATATTCCTTCACGCCGCGCCGATGTTTCATCTCGCCGACGGCGCAGCAGTTTTTTCAAGCACTGTGCATGGAGTCACGCAGGCTTTCATTCCGCGATTCGATCCGCAGTTGGTGCTTGATATCATCTCGCGCGAGCGAATTACGACGACCATTCTCGTGCCGACGATGATCAATTTCATTCTTCAGCATCCCCGCCTCGCGTCATTCGATCTTTCGTCGCTCAGGCTCATCACCTACGGCGCGTCGCCCATCGCGCCTGAGATGCTTCGCCGCGCGATGGAAGTATTCGGCTGCGACTTCGGGCAGGGGTACGGGCTTACGGAAGCCTCGCCGCTTCTGACCGTCCTGATGCCGGAAGATCACATCATTAGGGATGAAAAGAGTCTGCGAAGATTGTCATCGTGCGGAAAGCCGGTCGAAGGAGTCGAAGTGCGTGTGGTGACGGCAGACGGCGAGGATGCGCGACCGGGCGAAGTGGGCGAGATAGTGGCGCGCGGCCCTAACATCATGCTCGGCTACTGGAAGCGAAAGGAAGATACTGAAAATGCGATGTATGACGGCTGGCTTCACACGGGCGATCTTGCGACTATGGATGAAGACGGATACATCTATCTGGTTGATCGCAAGAAGGACATGATAGTGACGGGCGGCGAAAATGTTTTTTCAACCGAAGTCGAAGCCGTTTTGTACGCGCACCCTTCGATCAAGGAAGCCGCCGTCATCCCTGTGCCTGACCGTGACTGGGGCGAAGCCGTTCATGCGTGCATAGTCCTGCGCGACAAAGAGCAGTTGAGCGAAGAAGATTTGAAAGATTTCTGCCGCGAGCGACTGGCCAATTACAAAGTGCCGCGCTCGATTGAGTTCCTTGAAGGCGAGCTTCCGAAAGGCGGCACGGGAAAGATATTGAAGAAACAACTGCGCGAGCGTCACTGGCAGGGCCGCGAGCGGAGGATAAGTTAGAGTTAAGCTTCTATAACAGGAGTGGCTATGACACCGCAAGAAATTGAAATCTGGACACGGGAGATAGTTAAGAATGTCCTTGCAAACAAACCTGTAGAAGACTCACGAGTAGAATTGAAGGCCATTTGGTTATACGCAGAGAAAGCTGCAACCCGTTTGGCTGCACACGCGAATACTGCCAGAGGTAACAATATTCTTTGGCTAGTTGGGGTTGACGAAAAAAATCGGGCATTGACTGATATTGATCATACTGAACTTGCTGTTTGGTATGAATCAGTGCAGCGATGGTTCGATGGATTTGCTCCAAGACTGGTGAAAGATGTAAATGTCAGAATTGATGGTAGCACCGTCGTGGCCCTCTACTTTGATACTCAACGAGAGGCCCCATACGTTGTTAAATCATCAAAAGGCGCATATCCTGACTTCATCGTTCCTTGGCGCGAAGCAAATCGAACGAGAGCAGCACGTAGAGATGAGCTACTCTCAATCCTGATTCCAATCCGGCGATTTGCTGCACTCATTGACGAGCTTGAATTCAACATTGCTATAGCAAAATCCGTGAAAGTAGATGATTACCGATCTTTTGGATGCCTCTTTCGCGAGGAGGAATTTCATAGAGCTATGCGGGATGGTACTCTTGCTACATTGCCTGCCGACGTAAAGGAGTTGCTCCACCAATCCTATATCGTCATGGGCCGAGCTAATCAACGTGCGGTGGCGGCTTTAAGCAATTATGTAGGAGGGTCGACTACACCTAATGAACAAAACAGAGCAAAGCAGCTTTTCATAGACTCCTTGCTTACAATCGAATCGGCACGTGATGCACTGCGGCAACATATACAAAGATAGCCGTTGGGGATATTCTTTAGACAAGGTTGAATACTGACAATCATGAGCAGAAGAGACAATCGAATCGAGGTGAATTTATGAATAACGAATACCGAGCGGTCATAAAACAGGATGGCGACTGGTGGATTGGATGGATAGAGGAAATCCCCGGAGTCAATTGCCAGGAATCAACTCGCGAAGAGTTGCTTGAAAGTCTCAGGATAACCCTTCAAGAGGCTTTGGAGTTTAACAGACAGGATGCTATAGCGGCAGCAGGAGCGGACTATCAGGAGGAACCTGTCACTGTATGAAACTGAACGAACTGATTCGACATCTTCGTTCTCACGGCTGCGATTTGCTCAGAGAGGGCAAGCGCCATTCCTGGTGGCACAACCCTGCTTTGAACAGAAGGTCTGCGGTTCCGAGGCACAAAGAAATAAGCGATATCCTGGCAAATAAAATATGCAAAGATTTGGGCGTGCCTCCGGTGAAATGAGTTTCTACTGATAGCCTTAATCAATCGCTTTGAGCAAAAAGCCGTGCCCCCCCGACATAGGCGAAGAAAACAGGTGATGCTCAAAATCGCCGCTTGCACACCCGGATGTGACAGGCTACTCTTTTCGCTCCATCCATAACATATTTTGTGGGGAAACGAATGAACCTTACGCTTACGCCAATCAGATTCAAAGATCGCGCCGTCTGTGAATTCGGAAACAAAATCGGCATCATCGATGGAGATGTGCGCCTTACTTACCGTGAGTTCGGCAAACGCGCTGATCGTTTGTCCAACGCGCTGATCTCTCTCGGCATCAATCGCGGCGAGAGAGTCGCTTGGCTCGGTTACAACAGCCATCAATTGCTCGAAGCCTACTACGGCGTCGTTCAGATCGGCGCGGTGTTGCTTCCTTTGAACATCCGGCTGACGCCTGAAGAGATCGCTTTCATACTCAACGACTCCGAAACAGTCGCGCTCTTTTACAACAGCGATTTCGCTCCGCTCGTCGCGGCTTTGAAATCGCAGGCTCCGACCATAAAGCATTTCATCTCGCTCGAAGAAGGAGACGGCCTGCACTATGAATCCCTGATTTCGGCTGCCAGAGCCGATTTCACGCCGCCCGCAGATATCCGGGACGACGACCTCGCCGAGTTGTTTTACACTTCAGGCACGACTGCAAACCCAAAGGGCGTGATGATGACTCATCGCAATCTTTACCTTCATGCGCTTCAGGCCATCGCCGGTCACAGGCCGGATGACAAGGTGGTTCAGCTTCACACCATCCCGCTTTTTCACGTCAACGGCTGGGGTACGCCGCACACGATCACTGCGGTGGGAGCGCGACATGTGATGATCAAAAAATTCGATCCCGGCGAAGTGCTGCAACTCATCCATAGCGAGAGAGTCACGCATTTTTCGATGGTGCCGACTATGGCCGTCGCGCTCATTCATCACCCGGACATTGAAAAATATGATCTGTCGAGCCTCGAATACGTCGGACTCGGAGGCGCGGCATCTCCGCCTGATCTCATTCGCGAGATCGAACAGAAAATCGGATGTCGAGCTTACGGCGGCTATGGGCTGACGGAAACGATTCCACAATTGACATTCTCGTTCATCAAAGATCATCTCAAAGATTTGTCTGACGAAGAGCGATGGCGAAGACAATCGATGACAGGCTACCCGCTGCCCGGAGTAGAGATGAGCATAATGGACGCTGACGACAACCATCTTCCGCACGATGGCCGGAGCGTAGGTGAGATAGTCGTGCGCGCCGACAACGTGATGGTCGGATACTGGAAGTTGGAAGAAGAGACCGCGCGCCTCATTCGCGATGGGTGGTTTCACACAGGCGATATGGCCGTCGTTGATGAAGAGGGCTATTACCTGATAGTTGATCGCAAGAAGGACATCATCATATCGGGAGGCGAGAATATCTCTTCGATAGAAGTCGAAAAAGCGATCTACTCTCATCCGTCCGTACTTGAGTGCGCAGTGATCGCTGTGCCTGATGAAAAATGGGGCGAGGTTCCAAAAGCCTTAGTCGTGCTCAAACCGGGCGAGTCGATGACTGACGTGGAACTGACTGATTATTGCCGGACGAAGTTGCCCGGTTTCAAGATTCCCAAATCGATTGAATTTTTCGACTCGCTGCCCAAAGGCGGCACGGGAAAAATTCTGAAGAAGGAACTGCGCGAGAAGTACTGGAGCGGGTACGAAAAGCGCGTGCATTGAGCGTGAGTATTTTCGACAGGATTAACAGGATTGGCAGGATTCACAGGATTTCCTGAAGGGATTCTGATGATCCTGTCAATCATGTGGAATCCTGTTAATCCTGTTTATTCTTCGTGAGGTAAAAATCCTATGCGGCTACGATTACTGATTGCGATTTTGATGCTCTCACTCATCACGTTCGCGGTGTTCGCGCAAACACGACAGAAGATCGAGAGCGGTAAGCGGTATCCGCGCCTCGTCATTCGCGGCGCGATGGTCGTCGATGGAAACGGCACGCCCGCTTCCGGGCCTAAAGATATAGTGATCGAGGGCAATCGAATCGCTGAAGTCGTGCCGCTCGATCCTGTCGCCCTGAAAGAAGGCCGCGCGCGACGGCCCGAAGGCGACGCGGAAATCGATGCTGCGGGCAAATACGTTCTGCCGGGTCTGATCAACGCTCACGGCCATGTGCAGGACGAACGCGGCGGCGTCGCTATGCCTGTGGATTATTGTTTGAAGCTATGGCTTGCGTGCGGCATCACGACGGTTCGCGATGTCGGAAGCGATATGAAAAAGACTCTCTTACTGCGCGAGAAGAGCGCGCGCGGAGAAGTCGCCGCGCCGCGCCTGTTCGTCTACGCGCTGTTCGCTCAACGCCCCACGCCGCGCAATGCGGAAGCGGCCCGCGCCCGTGTGCGCGAGTTGAAAGAGGCGGGCGCTGACGGAATAAAAATTCTGGGGACGGATCGCGACATACTCTCGGCGATGCTCGACGAAGCGCACAAGGTCGGCCTTCGCGTGGCCCATCACGTCGGTGTAGAAGAGACGAACGCATGGGACGATATAAAATTCGGGACGACTACCATAGAGCATTGGTACGGCATACCGGACGCGGCGATACCGAGCGGCAGGCAGAATTTTCCCTCCACCTATAATTACAACAACGAGGTTGATCGTTTTCGTTATGCGGGTCGATTGTGGCGCGAGGCTGACTGGGACAAATTGATGGAGGTGCTTGATGGAATGGTGGAGTCGGGAGTGGCGTGGGATCCGACGCTGGTGATTTACGAAGCGAGCCGCGATCTTCAACGCGCACAGTCGCAGCCGTGGTTTACTGACTTGCTGCACCCCGTGCTTGAAGATTATTTCCGTCCCGACCCGGCGCATCACGGATCGTACTTCATCGGGTGGAGTTCTACGGATGAAGTTTTCTGGAAAGAAAATTATCGCATATGGATGCGGGCGTTGAGAGAGTTCGAACAGCGCGGCGGAGTGATAGGCGCAGGCGAAGACGCGGGTTTTATATATCAGATGTACGGCTTCGGGTTGATACGCGAGCTTGAGCTTCACCAGGAAGCGGGCTTTCATCCCCTCAAGGTGATTCAGCATGCAACGGGCAACAACGCGCGGATACTCGGTCAGCAGGAAAACCTCGGTCGCGTGCGCGCGGGATTTGCGGCTGATCTTATAGTCGTCAACGGCAATCCGCTTGAAAATTTCAAAGTGCTTTACCCGACAGGCATCGAAGAGATGCGCGATGGCAAAGCGGTAAAGACGGGCGGCGTTGAATGGACGATCAAGGATGGAATTCCTTATCACGGCCCGACGCTCTTGAATGAAGTGAAACAGATGGTGGCGCGTGCGAGGGCTGAAAGAAAAGCGAAAGCGGCGCAGCGATGAGCATAAGAGTTTTGACAGGAAATGTTTTGTTGACGATCACTCAGGCAGAGGATGAGAATAATAATCGTAAAACATACAACGATGCGCCTCTGAGAAGGTGAAGTTATGAACGAAGTGCTGACAATTGCGGAAATCGAATCGCGATTCCCATCCGAATGGATTCTGGTCGAAGACCCTCAGACGAACGAAGCCCTTGAAGTGCAAAGCGGCAGAGTGTTATGTCACAGCAAAGATCGGGACGAAGTTTATCGAAAAGCTGTAGAGTTGCGCCCTAAAAGATTTGCCATGCTCTACACCGGAACGATACCGGAAGGTACGGCTGTTGTGTTATGAGCTTTTCTTTTAATCCACATCAGGGCTTGATAATCGTTCAGGCAGAAGTGGAAGGGCCTTCCGGCGGCGCAGTGCTTCGCCTTGCTTTGGACACAGGCGCAACAGGCACATTGATAAACGCGGCGATTCTTGTCTCGATAGGTTATGACCCGGCCCTTGCCCCGGATCGCGTTCAGATAACAACGGGCAGCGGAGTTGAATTTGTTCCGCGAATCACCTTGAGTAAAATTTCCGCTCTTGGGCAAGAGCAAATTGATTTTTTGGCTCTTTGTCATACGCTGCCGCAGAGCGCAACAGTTGACGGACTTCTTGGACTGGATTTTTTTCGCGGACTCGAATTGAAGATTGATTTTCGCACCGGAGAGATAACAGTAGTTTAATCAACGGCTGTCTATCTTTGGAGATTTCTCATGGCGAAAATATACGACGACCGATGGGAAATAGTTAAACAGCTTGATGAAGGAGGACAGGCTCATACTTTTCTGGTTGAAGATCTGAGAGGCGAGGGCGAAGCTCTTTATGTTCTGAAACGCTTGAAGAACCTAAATCGTCTTGAGCGATTCAAGCGTGAAGTTGAAGCCGTGAGGAACCTGTCGCATGAAAATATAGTTCGCCTTGTTGATTTCAATCTGGAAGCTGAGAAACCATATCTCGTATCTGAGTATTGCTGCGGAGGAAGTCTGTCTAAAGCGGAACCGTTTTGGCGCAAATCGCCAGTCAAAGCTCTGGAGATTTTTCAGCAGATTTGTCAGGGCATTGCTTATGCACATAGCAATGGCGTCATTCATCGCGATCTAAAGCCTGACAATATTTTCCTTCGCACTCAGGAAGGGCCTGCGGTCGTTGGGGATTTTGGAATATGTTATTTGGAGGATGACGGCACTCGCATAACTATCACTGAAGAAGCTGTTGGCCCAAGGTTGTTTATGGCTCCTGAGTTGGAAGACGGAAGATTGCCCGAAATCACAGCTAAATGCGATACCTACTCATTAGGCAAAGTCCTTTACTGGTTACTCTCAGAAAAAGTATTCAGCCGGGAGAAACATCGAGAGCCTGAATGGGATTTGAAAAGTCGAAATCAAGATTCTCCACTTGGGTGGGATAATATTTATATGGAACACGTCAATCGCTTGCTGGATTTGATGATCGTTAATGATAAGGATCAGCGAAGGAGCGTAGACAATATCCTGTCCCTGTGCCGTCAGGTAACAAGGTTAGTCGAAAAAGAATTCACTCCGATATCCAAGGATATAAAGCAACCGTGCAAGTATTGCGGATATGGCACGTATGTTTTACGAGCGGCGGATAGAGATACGATTCGTAATTTTGGATTTAACCCTGTAGGAGGATTCGACTGGCGTGTTCTGGTTTGCAATTATTGCGGGCATGTCCAGATTTTCAGAGTGGATATGGCCACCGAGAAGCAATTGTGGAGCTAGGCCTTTTCATCTCATTCTGCGCCCTTGCGCAACACGGCGGGCGAATTGTACCCTTACCACTCTTTAATACTTTCTCGAAAATCGGAGCCGTTTATGCGAACTCAGGAACAGACGCTTGAGGAAGTCCTCAGCCCCGTTCAAGCCTCATCACTCTGAATCAAGCAACACTTCCGGGTGCTTTTCAGCTATAGCGAGCAGCTTCAGGGCTGCGTCAGACGGAGCGCGGAGTCCCTGTTCCCAGGCCCGGACGGTCTCAGGGCTGACGTTGAGCGCGCGGGCGAACATGCTCTGAGAGTAGTTGAGTTGTCTACGCAAAGCCATGATGCTCGACTTCGATCTCGGCTTAGGCTCCGGCGGCACGCGACGCGTCGTCGTGCGCAGATCCATCTCGCCGCGAGCGTGCTTGAGAGCTTGAGCCAGTGAATCCTCAAGTTCTTCGAAGGACTCTTTGCTCATTATCTTTTCCTTCCTGGGCCGTCGAGCAGATGACTTACTGGTTGCCTTCTTCGACTTCACTGGCTTGATCGTCGTTTGCTTCATCGATAGCCTCTTTGATTTGCCGAACCAGTCCGGCAACGATTTTCTTTTGCTCAGCACTGAGATTGCCCTGCTTCTTTTTGGCGAAAAGATAGAGCAGGTAAATCCTTCCCCGATGCTCAAGGTAAAGGTAGAGATAGCGAAAGCTTCCGCTTTTGCCGCGACTGCTCTCAGGATCGGCGATGCGACCCTTTCGCACGCCGCCAGTCCCTCTTATCACCGGCCAGCGATCTGGCTTTTTGAGCAGGTCGTCCTGAATCGCTGTCAACAGGTCGAGGCTTTCGTCGATTTGCCTCCTGAAAACCTCAGTTTCAATAAAGCTGTAAAGCTTCATTCCGATCTCGCCCAAATCACAGAATCCTACACTATCGCATAGGAATCAAGCGCGACCGTCGCCCTTGCGCAACACGGCGGGCGAATTGTACCCTTACCACTCTTTAATATTTTCTCGAAAATCGGAGCCGTTTATGCGAACTCAGGAACAGACGCTTGAGGAAATCCTCCTACTCGCCTCTAATCATTTCAAAGTCTCACGAGAAGAAATTTCACCTGATGACGACTTCTTCAAAAAACTCGGCATCAATAGCCTTCAAGCTCTTGAATTACTCACACGACTGGAAAATCATTTCAGCGTCGAATTGCCCGATTACGAAATTCAGGGCGTCACCGATTTCCGAACCCTTGCCGAAAGAATTCAATCGAGACTCTGATGCTTGACCTCCGCGACTACTCCTCTTTGGGTGAAGCTCTCCGCGCCGCGCTCGAACAGTGGCCCGATGAAACGTGCCTCATCGAAGCCGACCGCGAACGCGAAAATTGCCGACTCACTTACCGCGAGTTCAAAGAAGCTGCTCTGCCGCTTGCGCGATTTCTTCAGGACACGGGAGTGGTGAGCGGCACACGCGCCGCCATCATCATGACCAATCAGTCGAAGTGGCTCATATCCGCTTACTCGATTTTTTATGCGGGCGGCGTGCTTGTGCCTCTCGATTACAAACTCTCTCCACAGGAGTATCTTCAACTCCTCGCTCATTCGCGATCAGAAATCCTCATCACCGAATATCATTTCTGGCGTGCGATGACTCAGGCCGATGGCTTCGAGAATTTCAAAGTCAAAACCGTGCTTGTCACTGAAGCTCCCGCCAATGCCGATCTCAAAGGCGCGCTCCGTTGGGAAGAAGCAAAGGCCGCGGGCGAGCCGGTTTTCATACGTCGAGAGCGAAAAGACTGGGCGTGCATTGTTTATTCATCAGGCACGGGCGGAAGACCAAAGGGGTGCGTGCTTATGCATGAAAATTATCTCGAACAATGCATGGCTCTCACTTCGCTTTACCCTTTCTGGCCCGGAGTGCGCTATCTGAGCGTGCTGCCGACGAACCACGCGATTGATTTCATGGTTGGATTCATCGGCCCGTTCACATGCGGCGCGACGGTCGTTCACCTGCGAACCTTACGACCCGAATTCGTCCGCGAAGCATTTCCCCGATACAAGATCACTTATATGGCTCTGGTGCCGATGGTGCTGAAGAACCTCGAAAAAGGTTTGCAGGCCCGCTTCGATGAATTGCCCAAAGTGAAGCGATTCGTATTTGATCGCCTGCTGGCAGTCAATCGCAAACTCACACGCAAGCGACCGAATCTCAAACTGAGTCGAGCATTGCTCAAGCAGGTTCACGCGGCATTCGGCGGAGAGTTGCGCGCCCTCTTCGTAGGCGGCGCGTTTATGGACCCGTCGACTTTGCAGTTTTTTTATGATCTCGGCATTCAGGTCGCAAACGGTTACGGTTTGACCGAAGCAGGCACGGCTGTGACGCTCAACGATTTCAATCCGTTTCGCAGCGACACCGTAGGTCGCCCGCTGCCCGGAATGGAAGTTAAAATAATCGACAAGGACGCGGACGGAGTAGGTCAGGTCGCCGTGCGAAGCAAAACCGTTATGTCGCATTATCTCGATGATGAGGAACTGAGCGCAGAAACCGTAGTCGATGGATGGTTGATGACGGGCGATCTGGGTCGCATCGATGCGATGAATCATCTCCAACTTCTCGGTCGAGCCAAAAACATGATCGTCACCGAGGGCGGGAAAAACGTCTATCCCGAAGATATCGAAAACGCTTTCGAGGGGCTTGCCGTCAAAGAACTCTGTGTGTTCGCGGCAAACTACATCTGGCCGAAGAGGGAGATGACCGGCGAGCAACTGGTGATCGTACTCAATCCTGAACAGGAAATCACAGACAGTTTGAAAGCTGATCTCATTTCGCGCAATCGGCGATTGCCCGACTTCAAGCGCATCAGCGGCTACGTCGAATGGCAGCGGGATTTTCCCCGCACGGCTTCGATGAAGATCAAGCGTAATATTCTGGCCGATGAGATTCGCTCCCAAACGGATCGCGAGTCGGCTGTGAAAGAGTTATGAAGGAAGAGTTTCTGGCGGTAGTAAATCCGGCGGCGGGCAACGGTCGCTGCGGCAAAATGATGGGCGCGGCTCTTGATCGACTGCGCAAGGCAAATGTGTCAATCGATGTCGCTGAAACTCGACGCGCCGGACACGGAATCGAACTGGCTCGCGAAGCATACAGTGAAGGCTATCGTCGCTTCATCGCCGTTGGAGGTGATGGAACTTCTTATGAAATAGTAAACGGGCTTTTTCCTGAAGCTTTGGATGATGAGCCTCCCGCGCTTGGATTTCTTCCGCTCGGCACAGGCAATTCCTTTCTGCGCGATTTCACCAAAGAGGGCGTCGAGTATGCGGCGGCGGCTATCATCGAAGGTCGCGAGCGCGCTTGCGATGTGATTCGATTGACGCACAAAGAAGGCGTCATTTATTACATCAATATTTTGAGTTTCGGTTTTGTGGCTGATGTCTGCACGCTGGCCAATCGGCGGTTCAAAAAAATGGGCGCGCTCGGCTACGGGCTTGCGGTGGTGCTGTGTCTGGCGCGATTTCATCATCGCACGTTTCCGATACGATTGGACGAAGGCGGCGAGATCAAAAAAGAGCAGACGGCGTTGCTCATATTCAACAACAGCAAATTCACGGGCGGGAATATGATGCTTGCGCCCAACGCCAGCACTGATGACGGGCAGATTGAAATCGTGCGCTGGTCGGCCGGACGATTCGATTTCATACGCAATTTCCCCAAATGCTATGACGGATCGCACGTCTCTCATCCGCTGTTATGGCAGGGCCGCGCTCAGAGAATCGAGCTTTTCCTCGACGAACCTATCGACATAATGGTCGATGGAGAAGTCGCGCGCATTCATTGCGAAAGGCTCGAAGTGCTGCCGTCAGCGTTGAAGGTGATGGCCTGATGAAGAGGATTTACCTCACGCTTCGCAGCATTTTTTTATGGATCGTGAGCGGCCTGCACTTCTTCACTATCTGCACGTTTCTGGTTCTGCTGGCTGTCTTCATTGATCCGAGAAAGAACGACCGCCCGCAGCGATGGTTCTTTCGCAATATACTGAGACTTGCGGGCGTCGGGTTCGAAGTCAGATACTCCGCAGGGTTTGATCGCACACGCACGAGTTTTTTCGTCTGCAATCACACAAATATCTTCGACGCATTCGTTATTTATTCGGCGATCCCTCAGTTCGTGCGCGGGCTTGAGCTTGAATCTCATTTCAAGATTCCTGCCTATGGATGGATGATGAAGCGATTCGGCAACGTGCCTGTACCTCTCAATCCAAGTCCTTCCGAGTATAAAAAAATGTTGAAGCTGACCAGAGCCGCGCTCGACAGCGGCGTGAGCCTGATAGTGTTTGCCGAAGGGACTCGGACGATGACGGGAAGAGTCGGGCCTTTCCGTGAAGGCGTGTTTCGGATGGCCATGCAGTTCGGCTACCCCATAGCGCCGATGAGCATAGTCGGATCATTCGAATTCAATCGCAAAGGCGACTGGATGCTCCGCCCGTCGAAGATCATCGTCTTGATGCACGACACCATCGAGACCGTGGGCCTGACGAAAGACGACGTTGAAGAATTGAAAGAGCGCGTGCATAAAATCATATCCGCGCCCGTGGATGAGCATATGGGAATCTCACCGCAGAGATCGCAGAGCCTCGCAGAGGAAGACGTATCGTCTCTGCGTTCCTCGGCGCCCTCTGCGGTTAAAGAAGAATGAATCAACAGTCAAAACCATGATCGTCTATCTCGGATTGGGATCGAATCTCGGCGACAGAGAAGCCAACCTGCGCGAAGCCCGTGAGAGAATCGCGTCTCTCGGTTTGAAGATCACCAGAGAGTCTTCCGTTTATGAAACCGAGCCTGTGGGATTCCGGGATCAGCCATGGTTTTTGAATCAGGTTATCGAAGTCGATACTTCAGGCGTTCGCTTCGTTCGCATCGCCTCGGAGGTGGATTCATACAATGAAGATTTGCTCGAAGCCTCGGCGCTGCTCGACGCGCTGCTTGAAATCGAGCGCGTGATGGGACGCCAGCGCGCTTTCACCAACGGCCCGCGAGTGATTGATATTGATTTATTGCTCTATGGCGACCGGGTGTTTTATCAAACTGAAGAGAAAGAGCCGCCGCGTTTGATAGTCCCGCATCCGCGAATGCACCTTCGCCGATTCGTTCTCGAACCGCTATGCGAAATCGAGCCTGACGCAATTCACCCGTCGCTCGACAAAACCTGTCGTCAGTTGCTCGATGATCTCGACGACCTTTCAGTCACTCGGCTGTTCGCTCGAAGCGAAAAGTAATCACGCCCTGCGCGCATACTTCCATGGTTCTTTTTTTCTCGCGGCGACGTTTGGGTACTCTCCCATCCATTCGTGCTTAGGCTTGAGTTTGAACGCGGCGGCTTCAGAAAGACCGACCGCGAGATTTCTGCGCTTGAGAGCCTGTTGCCGATCTGCGGCCTCTCTTCTCTCATGCGCGAAAAAGTTTTCCGCCGAAACGTCTTCGATCACCTTCACTCCAAGTTCATAAGCTATCTGACGGCGGCGCTCAAGGTGAAGGTGCATAAGCTCCGTCGGCCTGCTTCGGGGATGACTCGTCCAAAGAGCGCGCGGGCGGCGCATCATGTAACTGAGAGCCTGCGGTTGGCGATCCGTAGTCGCAAGCGACCATCCGTCTTCCATAAGGCTGCCGATCATGCATCCCATCGGCATAGGCTTTTTGCCCTTGGGAAAAACCTGCCCGACTTCCGCGAAGCAGCCTCGCTCGCGATTGGCGAACAATCGCCCGAACGAAGTGGCAAACGTCATGGAATCGTCCGCCATAGTGTAGTCGCGCAAACGGACGAAGCCGAGCGATTCGAAAGCTTCGGTGTAACGACGCAGGGATTCCGCGTCGAGCGCGGGAAACTGATCGGGAGTCGCCGGGAGAAACTGAAAATTCTGAGGCACTGCCTTGACCACTTTGCCTTTCATCCCGACAAGCGACACTACTGTGTGAATGAGATAAATCAGCAATCCGCCCAGCCCCAGAAAAATAGTGCGGCGTCCGAACAGCGTTTGATTGCGCGCCCTCGCGCCAGCGACTTTCTGATAACGGGCTTCGTCGACTTTCTGCCAGTCGTAGCTGAATTCTCTCAGAACAGGCTGCGCGATCCCCGGCCCGCTCAGGGCGATGGTCGTCTTCGAAGGCAACTCGAAATCTTCGAGCGACTTGCTCCGGCCTTCGCTTTTCATCGTGAGAGTCAACTCTCCGCTTCGAAGATGGATGGGATGATTCTCTTCAGGTTCGAGGGAAAAAATCGCGACATCAGCGCGCGACCATCCGGCTTTTTTGATCGGGTCTTCGTCTTCCTTGCCGAAACTTCCGGCAACCTCTTTGACTTCCCTTTCGCTCAGAGCCTCGAATCCCGATTCCGTCCATCGCCACCCAGAGGCGAAGCCCTCGGCTTCCTCATCATCACCATAGTTCAGACAATGAAGTTGGCCGTTGAAGATGGTGAACTGCTGGCCAAGGTATTGATCTTTGAGATCGTGAGTCTCAAGCCTGCCCTCAGTGTAGTGATAGAGCGTGAGGCTTGAGCCGAGCGGTTCGGGAAGGTCGCGAATTATGTCGAGTTTTTCTCCTATAGGAACAAGCACTTCTTCCAGCAGACTGCCCGACCAGCCCATCGAATATACGCTCACGAAAACGAAACACTCATCATCATGCCAGAGAGCCTGCGCGCCGCTGCCAGCCTCTCTGATCCAGTATCGTTTGATCGAGATGCCGACGCCTATAGCGAGCGCCGCCGCGATCAGAATAAAAATAATCGTCTTCTTTTTCATTGCTGCGTCCGTGGGAAAAGGCGCACGTTTAATAATCGTTGACGCGCGCATAGGGGGGCCGTTTTTCTTTCGCTCTGATTATAAAATCCGTGTCAATAATCGCGCGGCGGGTGACGCAATTCGTCACCCTCGGCCAACAATTCGCGACACCCAAACGGGTTATTGACTCATCCCCTGGCAAGGTATAGCATAGCGCCAGCGCTTTCACGGACTATCTATACCACTCTCATTTGCACAAAAGCGCGTTCCATTTTCCGGTCTCCTAAAGTTGTAAAATTTCACGTCGCAGGTATCTCTGCGATCTGAGGCGTAATTCCATCTGGATGACTAACCTAAGCTGCTCGCGCAGCGATGGAGGACAGCAATGGGACAGACCGATTACAAGCGATACAAAGCGATTTTCTCGCTTCTGGCGATAGCCGTTTTCATCTGGGGAGTGATGGGGACGCTCGACATCACCAATATCCCTTATGACGGATATTCGCTCAGCCCCAAAAACACCGTCACCAACATACAGCCAGACAGCCCCGCAGAACAGACGGGTCTGAAAGTCGGAGATGAAGTCACTCGCATCGATGGGATTCCAATCGATGATACGATCCGGCTCACCGTTCGAGATCGCCCCGCGCCAGACACCGCAGGAACCATCACCGTGCGGCGCGGCGAGTCGGAAGAAACTTTCTCGATCACCTACGCTACGATTCCGACGCTCAACATCGTCACCGGATTCGGAGCCTTTACGCTGACCGGATTGCTGTTTCTCATCCTCGGCCTTATGGCATATCTCAGGAATCCGACCCGGTTGAGCGCGATGTTCTGCACACTGAGCCTGTTGTTTGCAGCGGCAGTGTTCAACAATCCTTACTTCGAATCGAGCGTGATTCGCCGCATCGCGACCGGCGCGATTGCAATCATCACGGGCCTGCTGCTTGGGGCCATACTCGATTATTGCCTCAATTTCCCGCACACGAAAAAGATCATCGCTGAAGGCGCGTGGCTGAGAATCGCAATCTATTCGATAACCACCGCTCTCGGAGTCGCCCTGGCCACCATCATCCTCACCACTCCCGTGATGACTCCCGTCAGGCAACAGATTCTGGCGATGATGACAAGCATAGTCTACGGCGGCGCTTTGCTCCTTGCAGTCATCAGCGTGATTCACAGCTTCGTGAAGGCCAGCAAAGAAGAACGAAGCCCGACGGGACTCACCCTCATGCTTGCGGGAGTGGTAATAGGATTCGGGCCGTTTCTGATTTCCATCATTGCCCGCATCATCAATCCGGAGATGGGCGCGCTTCCCGGCGAGCAGTTCTACCCCATCAGCTTCATCGCTGTTCCAATAGGTATGGCTATGGCGTTGATGAAACTCGAACCTGCCACTGAGATGGTGAAAGCGGAAGAGGGAGCCGAAGCTTAGAGTAGTTTGTGATCGCACTCAATCTGTTCGGCGCAAGATGTCCAGTCACCGCAGAGGGCGCAGAGGGGTTTTACTTTACCTTGCCTGTGCGATCCTCTGCGGTAAATCAGGTGCATATATATGAGTCCCGCAGCGATAAGGGCGCAGCGTTGCGTTGTTTTATTCTTCGTCTTCGCGCTTGATGCCGTACTGATAAATCAGGGTGACGAGCGCCATAAAAGATGAAATAAAAAGTCCTGCGAATACGTTGTTGATCAGTTCCATCACTCGCTCCTCTTCTTCTTTTCAATCAGGGACACACTCAAATCAGTTTCAATTCCCGTGCCAGAGTTTTTATTCCCCGCTGTTTGCGGCTCGCAGATCGCTATGCTACGGTTTTCATTTCGCAGCCGCGCATAAATGTATGTCTACATCGCTGTCAAAAATTCCGGCAGGCGTTCAGTATCTCTTCGACCGCGAAGCGCGCGCTCGACGGTGGATAGAGCGACAGGTGATGGAAGTCTTCACGGGCTGGTCTTACTCGGAAATCATACTTCCGATATTCGATTACGCCGACTTGTTCGCTCTGGGGATGGGCAAGGAGCAGGCCGAGATGACTTATCGCTTCACGGGCCGCGACGGAAAGCTTCTGGCGCTTCGCCCCGAAATGACCTCGCTCGTGGCAAGGACTGTCGCTACACGTTTTCGCAATCGTGAGCGCCCCATACGGCTTTCATATTCGGGCGAGGTCTTCCGCTGGGACGAGCCGCGAGGAGGCCGCCAGTACGAATTTCATCAGACGGGTCTTGAACACATCGGATCAGACCGGCTCGAAGCCGACACTGAAGTTCTGGTCGTCGCCATCGAATCGCTGGAAAAAATAGGACTCGAAGGATTCACCATCACTCTCAGTCACGTCGATTTCTTCAACGGCATCGCTGAAAATCTCAACCTCGACCCGGACCATCGCAGGCAGTTGCAGCAGATGATCGACCGCAAGGAGACGGAAGAAATAAACAGCTTTCTCGAAAACTATTCTGACGAAGCGAGCCGCGCGGCTTTCTGTCGCCTGGTGACTCTTGCGGGCAAGCGCGAAATACTCGAAGAAGCCCGCGCGCTCGTCTCGAATGCGAAATCACGGGCGGCGATTGATGATATCGCCCGCGTTTATCGGATAGCCGAAGAGATCGACATCGCGCCTCGCATCGATATCGATCTTGGAGATGTCGGCGGACTGGATTATTACACGGGGCTGACGTTCAAGATTTACGCGCCCGGTCTGGGTACTGCGCTCGGTCGCGGAGGCCGTTACGATCAGTTGCTTTCGAAATTCGGCAGCGCAGAACCGGCTGTAGGATTTTCGCTCTGCCTCGACTGGCTCGCTCAACTACTCGCCGAAAAATTAAACGGCGCGACGGCGCGCGAGGATGAAGCCGTGCGACTCAGCACGGACGGCGATATCGTTTCAGTTTTCAAAGAAGCGGCGCGATTGCGCACCGAAGGCCGCAGAGTCGAGATAAAAAATAGAGCATAGTCATTTGTCATTCGTCATTTGTTTTTTTGCGGGCGGGAATCGAATTTCGTTTTTTCACATCGTTGTTTTATGCCTGACCTCACGATAGCCATAGCTAAAGGCCGATTGCAGGACAGCGCGATGGAGATGTTCCGGCGCGCACGCATAGTCGTGCCTGATGAAGCGATAGAGTCGCGTCGTCTGATGATCGCGGACGAAAGCGGTCGCTACAGTTTCATCTTCGTCAAACCCTCGGACGTGCCGGTTTATGTCGAATACGGCGTGGCGGACGCGGGCGTATGCGGGCGCGACGTGCTGATGGAATCGAACGCTGATGTGCATGAGCCGCTCGATTTAGGATTCGGCCATTGTAAACTCGTGGTCGCGGGCAAGCCGGAATCAGCCGAGCGCGGATACAATCCGCTGGCGACTGCGCGAGTGGCGACGAAGTACCCGCGAGTAACGGCGGATTATTTTCAGCGGCGCGGCGTGCCTGTCGAGTTGATCGTTCTGTCAGGTTCGGTCGAGCTTGCGCCCGTGCTTGGGCTTTCAGAGCATATAGTCGATCTGGTGGAGACAGGTCGCACGCTTCGCGAAAACGGACTGGTCGTAATCGATACAATAATGGAATCGAGCGCGCGACTCGTAGTCAATCGCGCAAGCTATCACCTCAAGCGCGCCGCTGTTGCTGAGTTGATAGACACATTGAAAAAAACTATCCACGAAGAGACACGAAGCAATACGAAAGATCATAGATAAAAATTCTTGGTGTTACTTCGTGGATCGTGTTTCTTCGCGGTGTTGACGAATGGAGATAACGCGCTACAAACCGGGAGAAACGAACGCTGCGCTCGGTCGCATACGTTCGCGCTCGCTCCACGTAAACCCGGAGCTTATCGCGCAGGTGGCCGAAATCGTGGAAGGCGTGCGCGCGGGCGGCGATGAGGCTCTCATTCATTTCACTGAAAAGTTTGATGGCGTCGCGCTCGCTCCATCTGATATTCGCGTCGATCCTGATTTCATACGCCGGTCGGCTTCGCGTGCCGATGCGCGAGTGGTCGAAAGTTTTCGTCAGGCCATCTCGAACGTCCGTGCTTTTCACATTCATCAACGCGAGCGCGACTGGCTCATCACACTCGAAGACGGCTCAACAGTCGGACAGCGAATCCTGCCCGTCTCATCCGCGGGTCTCTACGTTCCCGGCGGGCGCGCAGCTTATCCGTCTTCGGTGATAATGAACGCCGTGCCCGCTCAGGTCGCTTCTGTCGCTCGCCTTGCGATCACGACTCCTCCCGGCACGCTCGAAATAAACTCCGTGGTCGCCGCCGCAATCGACGCGCTCGGCATCACAGAGGTTTATCGCGTGGGCGGCGCGCAGGCTATTGCCGCGCTCGCGTTTGGAACCGAGAGCATCCGGCGCGTCGATAAAATAGTCGGCCCCGGCAATGTCTACGTCGCCGCAGCGAAAAAACTTGTCTACGGCGCGGTCGGCATCGATTCCATCGCAGGCCCGACGGAAGTCGTCGTCATCGCTGATGAAACGGCTGATCCCAGATTCATCGCCGCTGACCTTCTGGCTCAGGCCGAACACGACGAAGAAGCATCGGCCATCTGCATCACTGTGAGCGAAGAGATTGCCCGCGAAGTCGTCCGTGAAGTCGACCTTCAGCTTGCTCAGATCGAACGTCAGCAGACAGCGCGAGCTTCGATAGAAAAATACGGCGCGGTCTTCCTTGTCTCCTCGATTGAAGAAGCGTGCGAGCTTGTGAACCTGATAGCGCCTGAGCATCTTGAACTGATGACCGCAGACGACGACGGCGCAGCCTCGATGATAGAAAATGCAGGCGCGATATTTTTCGGCCACTTTTCGCCTGAGCCTGTGGGCGATTACTTCGCAGGGCCGAATCATGTTTTGCCGACTGTAGGCACTGCGCGCTTTTCATCGCCGCTCGGCGTTTACGATTTTCTCAAACGCCAGTCGATCATTCGCTACACGCGCGAGGCGATTGAAAAAAATGCAAACGCCATCTCATCTATGGCCGACGCGGAAGGGTTGACCGCGCACAAGCGCGCAGTGACGATCAGAGTTGAGTGAAGTTATGAACGATCCGCTCGGAAAAATAAAACCGGCTGTGCGCGCAATCTCTGCTTACACGCTTCCGCCTTATCGCGCCCGGATCAAAATCAATCAGAACGAAAATCCGTTCGACCTGCCCGAAGAGATCAAAGAGGAAGTCTCGCTAAGGCTGGCCCGTCGCGAGTGGTCGCGATACCCGGACTTCGTACCCGCGAGTTTGCTTGATCGCTTGGCCAGTCATGCCGATTGGAAACCTGAAGGCACGCTTGCCGGAAACGGCTCGAACGAATTGATTCAGGCAACGCTGATGGTGACTGTAGGAAGCGGCACTCGTGTGGTTTTGCCTGAGCCTACGTTCACGCTTTATCGCCAGATTGTGACTGTCCTCGGCGGCGAGGTGGTGAGCGTTCCGCTCGCCGCGGATTTTCAATTCGATGTGGAAACGATTCGTGAACGAGCGATCCGTGATCGCGCTGATTTGGTGATCATCTGCTCGCCCAACAATCCGACGGGCTGTCAGTTGACGGATGAAGACCTTGCGCGTCTGGCGCGCGACTTCGATGGATTGGTCGTAGTCGATGAGGCTTATCATGAATTTTCGGGACGAAGCGCCGCGCCGTTGCTCGAAGAGTTGCCCAATCTGATAGTGCTTCGCACATTTTCAAAAGCGATGGCGATGGCGGGTTTGAGAGTAGGCTACCTGCTGGCATCAGCCGAGCTTGCGCGCGAGGTTCATAAAGCGACGCTTCCCTACAATTTGAATTTCTTCTCCGCGACCGCAGCCGAAGTCGCGTGCGAAAAATATGATCTGCTCCGCCCGCGTATTGAAAAAATCATCAGCGAGCGCGAGCGATTGTTTGAAGCGTTGAAAGCGATAGCGGGCATCACTCCTGTCGCGTCGAAAGCGAATTTTATGATCGCCCGCGCGCCCCTTCCCCCGCGAGAAGTTTTCGAAAAGCTCCACCATCGGGATATACTCATCCGTGATGTGAGCCGCTATCCGATGCTCGCGGATTATTTTCGCCTCTCGGTCGGCTCGGAAGAAGAGAATGATCGCTTGGTGAATGCGCTCGCTGAAATCCTTAGCGCGAAGTAAATAGATGGCAAGAAAGGCAGAAAAACGACGCACCACGCGCGAGACTGACATTGAGGTGAAAATCGACCTCGACGGACAGGGACACGCGAAGATCGCAACCGGCATCGGATTTCTCGATCACATGCTTGAACTCTTCGCCCGCCACGGACTCTTCGATCTCGACATAGTGTGCAAAGGCGACCTGCACATCGATCCTCATCACTCGGTCGAAGACATCGCTATCACTTTGGGTCAGACATTCAGTGAAGCTTTGGGAGATAAACGCGGCATCGTTAGATACGGCGTCTCTTATGTTCCGATGGATGAGACGCTCGCTCGCGCCGTAGTCGATCTGAGCGGTCGCGCTTATTTCGTTTATCGAGTGGAAAACACGCGCGACCGGATAGGCGAACTCGATACCGAACTGGTCGAACACTTCTGGCGTTCGTTCGCGGGCGAGGTGAGATGCAATCTTCACATAGAGCTTCTTTACGGAGCGAATCAGCACCACATCACCGAAGCGATTTTCAAATCAACGGCGAAGTCCCTCTCTGCGGCCACGCGAATTTCTGATCGAATCGAAGGCGTTCTTTCAACTAAAGGAAGTCTCTGAAATCTCGGATTTGAGATTCGATATGATCGCAATCATCGATTACGGAGTTGGAAATCTTCGAAGCGTCGAAAAGGCTTTCGAGGCTGTCGGCGCGCCCGCCTGTGTAACAAACGATGTGGGTACGATACGCGAAGCGGAAAAACTTGTTTTGCCCGGAGTGGGAGCCTTCGGCGAGTGCGCACGCCAGCTTCGCGCGTCAGGTCTCGACGCTTTGGTGATGGAAGCCGCCGAGCGAAACAAACCCGTGCTTGGCCTTTGCGTAGGTCTTCAGTTGATGTTTGATGAAGGCCACGAGTTCGGCATTCATCCGGGGCTTGGACTTATGCGCGGGCGAGTCGTCCGTTTTCCCGAAGACGGGCCGCGCGTGCCGCAGATCGGATGGAATCAGATCGAAAACCTTCGCCCGCATCCTCTCCTCAAAGATATTCAGGAAGGAACTTATTTCTACTTCGTACACTCCTACTACGTCGAAGCCGCGGATGAGCGGGATGTGCTGGCCCTGACCGACTATCGTATACGCTATCCGTCGATGTGCGCCCGCCGATCAGTCTGCGGCGTACAGTTCCACCCGGAAAAGAGTCAGGACGCAGGACTGCGGCTTCTTGCTAACTTCGCCGCTATATAGAGGCGCGGCGGCGTGGAGAAAACAAAAGGGGGAGCTATGTACTTCAAACAGTTTTATCTCGGATGCCTCGCGCACGCTTCGTACCTTCTGGGATCGGAAGGCGAAGCAGCTGTCATCGATCCGCAGCGCGATGTCGATCAATACATCAACGAGGCCGACGCACAGGGACTCGAAATAAAATATGTCATCGAAACTCATCTGCACGCCGATTTCGTGAGCGGCCATCGCGAGCTTGCCGCGCGAACAGGCGCACGGATCGTCTTCGGCCACCGCGCGGGCGCGACCTTTCCTCACCTCGCCGTGAAAGAGGGCGATGAGATTCATCTCGGCAAAGTAGTTTTGCGCGTGCTTGAAACTCCGGGCCACACGCCTGAAAGCATATCCGTTCTCGTCCTTGATACAGAAGTTTCAAACCTGCCGCAAAAAATTCTCACTGGCGACGCGCTTTTTATCGGCGATGTCGGGCGTCCCGATCTCGTCGGATCGAAGGGATTCACCGCAGAACAAATGGCCGCGATGCTTTACGATTCTCTTCATCAGAAAATGCTCACGCTCGATGATTCAGTCGAAGTTTATCCCGCGCACGGCGCGGGTTCGCTTTGCGGGCGCAACATCTCGAAGGATACTTCTTCGACCATCGGCGAGCAGAGAAAATTCAACTACGCGCTACGCCCCATGTCGAAAGAAGATTTCGTGCGGATGATGACGACTGATCTGCCGGAAGTCCCTGCATACTTTCCGCGCGACGCTGAGATAAACCGCGCAGGCGCGCAGGCTCTCGAAGAGTTGCCGCGGCCTGCGGAGCTTTCGCCCGCAGAAGTCAACAAACTTCAGCAGCAGGGACATGTGATTCTGGACGTGCGCGAGGGCGCGCGATTCGGCGCGGGCCATGTCCCCGGCTCAATCAACATAGGGCTTAATGGTCAGTTCGCTTCATGGGCCGGTACACTCATCGCCATCGGCACGCCGATAATCCTTGTTGCCGATGATCTCGCAGGAGTCGATGAAGCTGTCGTGCGGCTCGCTCGCGTAGGCGTAGAGAGCGTGAAAGGATATCTCAGCGGCGGGATGTACGAATGGGACAAGTCGGGTTTCGAATTGGCGAGAGTGCCGCAGATTCCGATTGATGAGCTTCACTCTCTTGTTGAAGAAGGCGCAGATTTGCAGATCGTCGATGTCCGCCGTCCGGCGGAGTATGCAAACGGCCACGCTCCGGGCGCGGTGAGCGTTCAGCTTGCCGAACTGGAAAAACGGCTCCCAGAGCTTGATTCAGGGCGACCGACGGCGGTCATTTGCGCAAGTGGATATCGCTCGTCTGCGGCTGCGAGCCTGCTCCAGCGTCTCGGATTCAAAAACGTGTCGAACGTAGTGGGCGGGACGAGCGCGTGGATTCAGGCAGGCTACGCGGTGGAAGGAGCGGCTGAGGCGCAATGCTCATAAGAGCCGTTTTGCGGGCAGTCTTATGAGCGGATCAGAGAAGTGCTATAATTTGCGCGATTGACTCGAAGCGTTGAGGAGATCGGATCATGGTTGTCAATCGTAGAGACCTGCCCAGCCATCACTACACGCTGGAAGAATACTTCGCGCTCGAACGGGCGGGAGATGCTCGATATGAGTACTGGGACGGTGAGATTGTATGCATGAGCGGTGGGAGCCGTCAGCACGCGATGATAGGAGGGAACCTGTATTTCAATCTGAGGGCGCAACTCAAGGCTGGTTGTCAAACATTCAATGCCGATATGCCTGTCAGGACTCCCGCGCTTCCGCCTTACCGTTACCCTGATGCCAGCGTCGCCTGCGGCAATCTTGTCTTTGAGAACATCAACGGCATAGACGTTCTGACCAATCCGATTTTGATCGTGGAAGTTTTGTCGCCGGGTACGGAAAATCCGGACAGGAAAGAAAAGCGCGCAGCTTATCAGCTAATTCCATCAGTGATGGAGTTGCTTTTGATCGCACAGGACGCGCCGCACGTCAATCAACTTCTGCGACCATCCCAAGCAGAGGCGAAGGAATGGGGACGACATGACTATGGCGACCCCGCAGCCGTGATCGAACTAGCTTCCATAAATTGTTCGCTCTCGCTGAGAGATGTTTATGAGGGAATAGACTTCAACTGATTTCTGAATGCCCGCCGTTGATTTCAGAACTTGTCTCTCAGAGCGTGTTTAGAAATAGCCTATTGCCGCGAAGCGGCGATGAGAAGGTAGCCAGATGTGAAACATCTGGAACCGTCCATCAACCGATCCCGCGTTGGAGACGCGGAAAGATTTTCTGGCGCT